>ERZ1292623.1269-Hain-H51-01um-R1-1269-length-24618-cov-8_pt1 | contig 24618 bp, 28 predicted proteins | sample MGYA00564398_ERZ1292623 | MGnify/ENA primary metagenome ERZ1292623 (study PRJEB36523, sample SAMEA6512633) | groundwater metagenome | collected 2019-01-07 | study: AquaDiva: Metagenomics assemblies of 32 groundwater samples | reverse complement strand
TATTTTGGATATTAACTTTTAAATAATCAGAAATTTCAAAATCAGAAAAATTTTGAGTTGCTGTCTGTGCTTGAGTTTCCCCTGCAGAGATGGGTTTTTTGATAAACATGTTTATATCAGCGCCTTCCAACTTGCTTCTTCTCTGACCCCCACCTCTATTTTGACTGCCAAAAGATCTTTGTCTATTAAAACCGCCATTTCTTGGTCTAAACCCTCCTTGGCGGATAGATGATCTACTTCCGAAGGAAGAGTTATTTCTAAAATTATTTCCGTAATACATATATTTTGAAATTAAAAAAATTAATTAGTTGGAGCTACTTGAGAAGTTAGTCCGGAGAAGGTCTAAATGACCTTCGAGTAGGAAAAAATAATCTATAGCTAAATTCTAAATCAACTCTATAAACAAGTTTGAAAGCTCGCTTTAAAACGAAGTTTTCAAGCTTTGCTTATAAGTCTAACACAACCTTAAGTTAATAGCAAATCCTTTATAATAGGTAGGTTATTGGGTAAAATTAGCATCAATATTAAAATAACTACGACTCAAGAAGGAAAGATTTTCTGATACAATAGCCCCATGTCATCTTTAAAAGTTGGGATAGCGGGAACAGAACCAAACTTTTTGAGGCCAGTTACATCCCCTTTGAGCCCTTCGGTTACACTCAGGATCTGTGACTTAAATTTAGGTTGCCAAAATTGAGAAAAAAGAGAATAATTTTTGATAGAGATGAGTTTGGGAGGATTATCCACTCAAAGCCTCCTCGTCCAGTTGTATAATAAGGCGGTATGAAACAACCCCCAAGAGGAGCTACATTTGAAAAAGTAAAAATGCAGAAAAGATGTTAAAAGAGCCCTGAAATAAAATCCAGGATTTGTATTAGTAAGCCCTTGTTAGTATTTACTCCTTGAACTTGTGGTTTAGGAGATTCTTCTATTTTAGGAACTACAACTGCGCTGCAGAGGCAAGTTTCACCTGTCCACTTACAGTCAGGGTTTTTTATGCAGGAGGCTTCAGGGGTTTCAGTGTTGGGTGTAACGGTAGTTTGATCTGTACCACCCTGGTATTCGCATTTTGACCCAGTCCATTTACCTCCAGCTTTTACACACTCATCCCAACAGACACACGAGTTACCGTCCCAAACACAGTACTGACCGAGTTTGGAGCACCAAACTTCTTTTGATTCCTGGGGGAATTCGCATTTTGATCCGGTCCATGTTCCACCATTCTTGACACAATCATCCCAACAAGTGCAGGATGAACCATCCCAAACACAGTATGGTCCAACCTTGGGACACCAGACATCACCTGGTTCTGTCGGGGTACTTCCTGTAGGTCCTTCTACTCCTGGACAAATGCACACTTTACCATCCCAGGCACAACCGGGACCAGCCTTAGGGCACCATTCCTCTTCTGATCCCTCTATGCCCGGGCAATTACACTGCGCGCCATCCCAAGTACAACCTGGAATATCATTACTCTTAGCACAGGTTTCTGGCCCTTGGCAGACACAATTTGTCCCGTCCCAGGAGCACTCCGGTGAAACTTGGGGACACCAAACCTCAGGGTCGGTGGATTCGTTTCCTTCATAAGTTCCGCCCTGTTCAGCCTCAATTATTTTCCCAAAATCCTCACACTTTTTTGTATTTAGTGGATTAATACAAAAAGCCATACAGGTAACTAAAGAATCACACCCCAGATGTTGTTTAATCAGTGGCTTATATTTTTCAAACATGGCCCGTTCATCTGATGTCATCTGATCTTGTAGTAAGGCAGCGCATTTGACATAATTTTCCTTCTGATCACAAAGAGTTTTACAAGATTCAAATGAGTCACAATTTAAATTTTGTTGTGCCCTGATAAACAGTTCTTCATCATTTGCTGAAGGAGCAGTAGTAAGGCCGTGTTTTTGAGCAAATGATTGGCACTTTTGGTAATTTACCTCTTGACTACAAAACTCTCTGCAGGAGATGATAGTTTCGCAGCCAAGTTCTGTTTTTGCTTGGGAGAGTAAGTCTACCTGCTTTTTATCTATCTTATCTTTATACAGCCCTTTTGATTTGGCAAATAATTTACAAGCCTGATAGTTTTCTATCTGATCGCAGTAAACTTTACAAGTTTGGACATTATTACAATTGCCAAGTTCGGAAATGGGAAAAGTAATCTGGGGATCTTGTAGAGCGGAAACAGAACTGGCTCCAAAAATTAAAAATATAACTAAAATTAAAAACTGATTCATTGTTTTATATCATCAAATGGATTTTGGTAAGTCTCAAAGGGGTTTTGGTATTTAGTTGCTTCACTAAATGGATTTTTGTATTGAGACTGTTGGGTTGGGTTTAAATTTAAAGCTCTTGATGCCTGCAACCACAAAAAAATGAGGATTAACGCAATAATCACCGAAAGAATGGTAAATAAAATAATAATATGGGCAAGTCCTTTTTCCTTGGACATTATATTTAGTATAGAGTATTCAGATATAATTTCCAAATGAATTTAAACGGTGGTAATATTTAAGTTAATGCCCTTAATGTTTCAAAAAGGTAACGTCCTAGTATGGTTGGTGGTGGTGTTACTAATAATTAGTTTCTTAGGTGGGGGATTATATTATTATCTGGAAATTTATACTCCAGCCCAATATGCCAAAGCAGTAATTTCCATTTATGATGAAATAAAAACTCAACATTTAGAGACGAATTTCCAAGGCACAGATGATTATGAAGGGCTGCTGGCAGTACTTGATGAGTACAGTATAATATTTAGTCGGATGAATGATCAGCTGTCTCAACTTAAACCTTCGCCAATAGGTAGCGTACCCCCTTTTCTAACCAGTGCTAAAAGGTCAATCCAGATTCATGAGGATTTCACCAAAATTTTGGAGGTGTTTATATCAAATATTGGTCAGGCTCAAGAGCAAGCTAAAAAGCAATCCCAGTTTATTGTTAAAGCAAAGGAACTTCTTTTACTCCTAAGACCGGATTTGACTGAATACCCTCCTAAAGCTGTACCAGAAGGTCAGGGTGTAACCTTACCTCCTCCACCAAATACTGTGGGTGAGTATCTGGCTGTGTGGGAATCAAGAATCTCGAAAGCCAAAGTGGTGGCAGAAGATTTGTTTAGTGAGCCACAAGATTTAGGGGATGTCTCATTTGATGAGCTTAAATCATTATGGCTTGAGACGCAGCAAGGTTATGATGCGCTATTGCCATTTTTGAACAAACAGGAGCCTAAACTGACTTTTTATGAAGTACAAAAACTTACGCCTGAAGGCGACAAAGCAGTGTTTGCCAAGGTGGATAAAATCGATGAGTTCCTGCCTATGTTGGAGAGTGTGTTGATTCGAAACAACGCAGAAAACATTCTGAAGAATTCATTTATATCTACACCGCCTGATTTTAACCTAAGGACCAGCAGACTTGAAGCGGCCATAAAAGATTTAAAAGCGAAGTACAAAAATTAATTTGACATTTATCTAAATTCTTGAGATTATAATTGTAATGCCCAAAAAGAATAGACACCGCAAAAAAACTAACAAAAGAAGGGGGTTGCGAAGATTTTTACCGCTTACATTCCTGGTAACAGTTACCTTAGCAGGTGCGGTTTTAGTCACTGATATCTCTACCAAAGAAAATTGCGCACAAACAGATGCCCGTCCTTGTTATGATAAGCAAACTGGCAAAAAGATTATAGTGAGTGAGCCTAAAGGTGGCGAAAATGCATTTGAGGCTTGCATCAAAAATGCTGCGCCAAATGAACATGGACAATTTAGTCTTAAAACATCCAAGTGCGAAGAGGAGACTGTCGCCTACTGTTATGAAGGTAAAAGCAAGGTCTTTTTAAGAAAGCTTGATGGCACTTGCAAAGAGCAAGCCAGGTGTCCAAACTTTAATGTTCCAGACTTGGTAACTGTTGGGAATTTAGGAAGCAGCTGGAATCAGACTTATTACTTCCCTGCGAGAATGAGAAGTATTATTAAAGCAAAAGATGGTAGCCTCTTTGTAGCAGGGGAAGCAGCGGAGTTTGTTGAATCCCTCAATAGTTTTGCATGGGTGCCAAAAGTGTATAAATCAACTGATGGCGGAAAAAATTGGACCTCTACCAAACTGCCATTTCTTGATGCACCAGATCCGAATTGGAGTTCTGTGAGAGAAATTGTTGAGGATTCTCAAACAGGTACTTTATTTGCGGCCGGCACTAGGTTTTGGAAAAGTACTGACAGAGGTTCCAGTTGGCAGGTAATACCACCCATGACTTCTATCTTATCAACCAGATCCCTTTTTGTTGACAGATCCATTTTTGTTGATGTTTTAAGTGTACTCAAGGATAACTCTTTAATTGCGACAACAGGTATTATTACATCAGATTTAATTAGATCAAACGATGGGGGAGCAACCTGGCAAAAAATACTAACACACCCTAATCCGATTGTCTCACTGGTTGAAGCAAACGATGGCAGTTTGGTGTTTGTTGACGGCGCCTGGGAAGATGGTTATGGTGGCGTTTATAGATATTCCAATGGTAATTTGCAAAAAGTGTTTTCTGTATACTTTGCTTATTATTACAATTATGAGATTGAACGACCTCTTGTAAGAGGAAAAGATGGTACACTCTACCTCTCTATGCAAAAAACATTTGTCAAAGTAGGTTATACAGTAAAACCAGAAGATAATGCGGTGATAACTTACAGATCAGAAGATAATGGTCTGACATGGAAAGAAGTTGGGGATTTACCGACAGGTATGAATCCCAGACCAATGGTTGAGAGTTCTGATGGTACAACTCTTTTTGCTACGGCTGACTCAACATGTTATGGAGCTACAATCTATCAATCAACTGATAAAGCTCAAACATGGACTCCTGTTGCAGATGCCGGTCCTACATCAACCGGGTATGGAATGTTGTACCATATTTTGGCTGTCACAGAAAATTTAGGGAAAATCCTAAATGTAGGTGACAGGGGAGAGGTTTTTTCCAACCCATAAATACAGAAAAAATTCACTTACTCTTGACGAGTTTATCTGTTTATGGTTTGATTAAATTAATGCCCAAAAGAAAAACAAAAAATGAGCCTAAAATAGAAAGGTCTAAGTTGAGGAAATTTCTTCCTTGGACCTTAGTTGCCTCTGCTCTTTTGATTGGGGCATTTGCCATTCCTTCTAATTTATTGAATCAAAAGCAAAAGAAAACGCCACCAAAAATTGATTCAATCTCCCCGTCCCCTGTGGTAGTTAACAAAGAATTTACCATCACTGGATCTGGCTTTACCACAGAGGTGGAATATGAAGGACCAAGAAGATCCGGAGGAGTAATTAGTGGCTATCCTGGCAACTTGTATCAGATTAAAGGAGGCATAGACGGTCCTATGTCTTTTTCTGACGGTTCACCGGCTTTCTCACCTGATGGCAAAACACTAAAGTTTAAGCTAAGCTTAAATCATCCTAGAAGTATACCTAAAGATTGTCTGCCGGGAACAACAGGTAAAGCTTGCCGAGTATCATTCCAAGTAATAAATGGTTATGGAGCAGTCAGCAACGTATTTTTCATAGAAGTCTTTATTCCGGATAAACCAGATCTTTTCTCTTCCGCCTATTCTCCTGATAATCCCAATAGTCTTAATGTTGCCGCAGGAGCCCAAAATGTGGAAATATTTAAGATTAAAGCCAGGGCAGATGCTCAAAATATATATGATATTAAACTTGTTGACTTGATGCTTCAAACCGGCCCGGCAACTTTAGCCATAGATTGTGATAAGACATTCGGCTATGTTACCGCTTTCGAGGTTGAGAGTGGAACACAGGTTGGGATTGGTGGTATGGCACCGAACTGGGCAAATCCTGGCTGTATCAGTATGTTTCAACTTAACCCTCAAATTGTTCTTCCTCCTGGAACTGAAAAAACCATTCTTATTAAGATGACTTTAGATTCTACAGCCCCGGTAGGACTTCAGTTTAATATAGGAGGAGGTCCAACTCCTGATGGAGACGGCGCCATTCAATGGGTGGATTATCCCGGCCCACAAGGATCAGTTCCCACCATCACCATAGTTGCACCTTAAGATATAAATTTCCTGTTATAATTTCAAAATATGGTCAAAGCAGGGATAGCGGGAACAGAACCAAACTTTTTGAGGCCAGTTACATCCCCTTTGAGCCGTTCGGTTACACTCAGGGTCTATGACTTAAATTTAGACTGCCTAATCCAAGAAAAGTCAGAATTATATACTTAAGAACACGAGAGATGGTTTAAGCTGTAAACACATCTTCTCTTTTGCTATACTTCATTTATGATTTATTTGATTGGTGGAGCTATTAGGACTGGTAAAAGCAATCTAGCAAATAAAATTCTCCAAAGTAAAAGAATCTCTGTAGTCAGTACAGATGTCATTATAGGACTGGTAAAAGATTATGTTAAAAAGGATTTTGGTGATCCAAGACCAAACTTTATTCAAAAAGCAGAAAATTTTTATCCCTTCTTAAAAGAATTCGTAAGAGTAAATTTAATTTTAGGAATAAAAGATTATGTTTTTGAAGGAGATATTATTTTACCTGAACAAGTAGCTCTTCTGGCTAAAGAATACGAGGTGAAATCATGTTTTTTAGGCTTTTCTGATATCAGTTTGGAGTTACTTAAAAAGCATGCTGGTAACCATCAATGGTTAGATGAATTATCAGATGGTGAATTAAACCAATTGCCACAAAGAATTGTAGACATGAGCCAATTTATTAAAGATGAATGCAAAAAATATAATCAAAAATACTTTGATTTATCCACTGATTATGACCTGGGACATGAGCTAGCTTATCAGTATCTTATGATTTGAATTTTTAAATTAATATGAAAACCTTTGCTTTTATTGATAGCCAGAATTTAAACTTGGGCACGAGTAAGGATATTACCAACCCAGGGAGAATAATCTATAAAGGCTGGAAGTTAGATTTTAAAAAATTTAGAAGATATTTAACTGACAAATTCCGTGTGGATAAAGCATTTCTATGTATCGGATATATAAAACAAAACAGGAAATTATACAAACAACTTAAATCTTTTGGATATGATCTTGTGTTTAAACCTACAGTTAAAGATAGCCTAGGAAAATCAAAAGGTAATGTTGATGCGGAGTTAGTTTTGCATGCAGCGGCAATCGAATTTCCCAAATATGATAGAGCAGTAGTTGTATCAGGAGATGGTGATTTTTATTGCCTGTATGAGTTTTTAGAGAAAAATAAAAAGTTATTTAAAATCATAATCCCAAATAGGAAATCAGAGTCTTCTTTGTTAAAGCAATTCCAGAATTACAAAGTATTTTTAATTAGAGATAAAGATAAGGTTGAAAGAAAATAAGCAAATAAAATGGGAGGCGTAGCAATATGACACGCAGTCATATGGTCGTTTCTCCCTAGTGATAAACATATTCTATCATGAGAGGAGATAGTTTTCAATGTCAAGTTCCAGTTTGAAAGTCGGGATAGTTGGACTGCCAAATGTGGGGAAAAGTACTCTCTTTAATGCACTTTTGAAAAAAAGAGTGGCGCTATCGGCAAATTATCCTTTTGCTACAGTTGAGCCTAATATTGGGGTTGTAGCTGTGCCGGATGAAAGACTGGAAAAGTTGGCTGATTTAGTAGCTTTGGAAGAAGCTGGTGGAAAGATGGATCCTTCGACTCCTTCGATAAAACTCAGGACAGGTACGCTCAGGACTTCACGACCTCCGGTAGTACCTGCGGTCGTTCAGTTTGTAGATATAGCAGGACTTGTTAAAGGAGCAAGCACTGGAGAGGGATTAGGAAATCAATTTTTATCTCATATTAGAGAAGTTGATGCCATAATCCATGTTCTAAGAGATTTTGAAGATCCAAATGTTGTAAGAGCCGGAGGTTCTACCAATGCCGAAGAGGATAAGAAACTGGTGGCAACAGAGTTGGAATTAGCTGATTTAGACAAGGTGGACAAATTATCCACTAAACCTGTTTTGTATATTTACAATGTAGATGAAGAAAGTGTACAGGGTACAGTGGACAGTGAACAGGAAAACTCACTCAGAATTTGTGCTAAGTTGGAGGAGGAATTAGCTGATCTTTCTGAGGAGGAAAGATTGGAATATCTGAAGTCAGTGGGTATTGAGCAGACTGGCCTGGAAAGACTTATTCAAAAAGCCTACTCATTATTAGGTTTAATTTCCTTTTTAACAGCTGGCAAAAAATCCGCCTCCGTCAAGACTTCGGCGGGACCAGGGGAAGTTAGAGCCTGGACCATAAAAAATGGTACTAATGCAAAGCAAGCTGCAGGAATTATTCATACTGATTTTGAAAAAAACTTTATAAGAGCTCAAGTGATAGAATATGAAAAGCTAATTGAGGCAGGATCTTATGCCCAAGCTAAAGCAAAGGGATGGGTTAGAACAGAAGGAAAGGATTATATTGTAAGAGATGGGGAAGTAGTCGAATTCCTCATCAGTTCCTGATATAATTCTTTCAAATGAGTGTAGAGATTAAACCTGCAAAAATAGCAAAGGTGGCTGCTGAAATGACTGTTGCAGGATTTTTATTATCCCTTCCAGGGACTACTGGTGTAACTATAGTGCACCACAGGCAAGACACCCATAGAAGCCTAGAAGCTGATCCTGAATATGAAGATTTTGTATATAAGGAAATGAGAGTTTATTCTCCAACTCCTAAGATTTGGGCTGATGTTCATAGAAACCATCATCGGTATAGAGATGTCTCATTAGCACCATTTATGCGTATTGCCAGGGCTATTGATTGGATGGAGGCAAATCCAGACAAAGCTAAAGGAGTAGATACCCCCCCTGATTCTTATCTTTATCTTGACCCTAAGGTTACTACCTTTTCCAAACAAGATGTCTTAGATATTGGCCACAGCGCTGAAGAGGATCTGCAAAAACGTACCAAAGGTCTTTGTCCGCCTCCTACATACTATACTAAAGAGAAACTAGAAAAGCTGCTTAATCCAACTGGACCTATGTATTATTACACCAGGCACAAAAGGAATACTGATTATACTCAAGAAGAAATAGAGGATCGGATGTCGCGTGACCCTCATTCTCCCTTGTTAGTCCCAGATGAAAATGGAGTCCGTGCCGTACTACTCAGGAACGCTTTTCTCTATAGTGATTTTTCACATATGTTAAGGGATATTCCGCAGCTTAGATCCCCAGATTTGCAAACCGGTGAAGTTATAGATCATAAAATGGTTAGACTTCAGGGGTTTGTGGATGGTACATTGGAGGCAGCGGAGTTAGTTTATAAATATAGAAATAAACATGAACCAGGAGATGATCTAATAGCTTTGGCTGCTGGGTTGGGGATTAATCTTATTAAACTAGGTTTTCATATTGCCGGTGGGAATATTACTAATTCCTATGGGCATGCCGGAGAAACGACACCAACAAGTATTATACAGGCCACTTTAGATAATCAGTACCATCTGGTTGTTAATCCTAAACAGGGTACTGCTTCCACAGATTCAGTTACAGGTGGAGTTGTAGGTAAATCCCTCAGTGCTTTTACTTTTGATGAGGTTGGTGGTCAGGATGCGCATCATAAGTTTCCAAATAGAATCGCTTATACTTTACGCACAGGTTTTAAGGGTTTTATAGATGCTTGGTGGGGTACTACTTTGGAGGCTCTAGCAAATAACAAGGATTTCCCATATCTCAATCCAGGAAAAGGTTTTCCAGGAGTAGAGTTTGAAGATAGGCCTGATATGCCAAATCGTGGTGTACTATTAGTAGAAAAGCGCCGAGTAGAAGAGGCTAAACACTTGAAGATTTTACAGGCTGCCTGACTTGAATATTACTATGGGATTTGGTATAATATAATATTATGGAGAGAGTTCTTAATATAGCTACAGTTCCTATGGGTCAATGGGGAGCTGGTTTTTCTCAAATAGAAGCAAGAGCAGGCCATAATGTCAGAGGATATTTAAGGCATGAGGCTGATTTTCAAACCTTCTTGGCTTCCCATACATACCCCAATAAATTTCCTGATGTGGTATTTTCTGACAATATTACACCTACAAACAGTATAAAAGAAACATTAGAAGGAGCAGATATAGTAGTTCTTGCGCCTCCCTCAAGAGTTTTAAGGGATTTTTATAGACAGATTAGAGATTATATTCCTCCAAATGCAAAAATTATTTCTTTAACAAAGGGACTTGAGAGGGGTAGTAATCAGACTATGTCACAAGTTTTGGAAGAGGAGGAACCAGGAATAAGTGATAGACTTTTAGTACTTTCAGGGCCTAATTTTGCAGATGAAGCAGTTCTAGGATTACCTATGGCTACAACTCTAGCTTCCAGAAATTTTTCTTTGGCTCAAGAATTGCAAGGAGAACTTAGTACCCCAACTTTTAGAATTTACACAAATGGCGATGTCAAGGGAGTTGAGCTAAATGCAGCTATTAAGAATGTTGATGCTTTGGCAGCAGGGATTGGGGATGGATTGAAAATGGGTAAAAGCGCTAGGGCTGCTTTAATAGATAGGGCGCTATTTGAGAATAGAAGATTTGTAGAATATTTTGGGGGAGAACCAGAAACAGCGATAGGTTTATCTGGTGTAGGTGATTTAGTACTTACATGTACAAGTAAATTAAGTAGAAATCATGAGGCTGGAAAAGAATTAGCTAAAGGGTTAACTACCCCAAAAGACTTGCTCAATAATCCCAAAAAAACTGTTGAAGGTGTATATACAGTTAAAGCTGTAGTAGATCTAGCAAGAGAACATGGGATTGAAATGCCTATTGCTGAAGCTGTGTATGCTGTTTTTTATGAGGTAGTAAGTATTAAGAATGCTTATTTAGCTTTGATGGCAAGGCCATTAGTTCATGAGAATGGATTAGTAGGGGTTTAATATGGTTGAGAGTGAAGTTGTGGCTAGATTGAGTAAGCTTGTTCCTAAACAGTTAGCGATAGATGTAGTGGGTGGTAGTGTGTATTGGGCTATTAAAAATTCAGGTCTTATTGATGCATTTGGTAGGTCAGTTAGAAATAGATTCCCTAGATTTGTGCATGTTAATTCTCCAAGTTCTGAATTCAGAAATAAGTTTTTAAAACTTTTGCCTGAAGGAACTCCCTTAGGTTTGGGTCCTCATGGCAGCCATGTCGAAGGATTGGTTATAGCAGATGAAGTTAATGAGCTGGTAAATATTGCCCGGGAAGAAGGAATGGGTGACCTTTTGCCTGGCTTTATTATTCCTGTGGCTGCTTCCATGGAATCTGGCCATCAAGGACCCTTTTTAAAAGGAATTTATCCTCATATGAGGGATTATGCAGTTGACAGAAGGCTAAAATTTATGCCTTCTGTTAGGGAAAAGGATAAGAAAACATATGGCATGACTCCGAGACTTCAGGATATAAAAGATTTTAATGCAGAAATGGCATCTGGGATGGGAGTTATGGCATTACCTGAGGCTAGTGTCCAGGCTGGGCGTCACCCAAGATGGTATTTCCCGTTTGGTCCTGTGAATGGTATGCAAGAAGTAAAAAGCGAGGATTTACTTAAATTATATAGGGATGCCAAGTTTCATGGTAGGGGTGAACACCCATTTTTTGTATTAATGGTTCACACAGGAGCTCATCATCTTTATAGCGCTGATAGTTTATTACCAACTCAAGAAGGTTTAATTGGGCTTTGGGATACAACTACCAATTTTTTTGTAAGGTTTGGATATAAACGTCCTATTATTGAAGCATCTTTTGTAGAGGTAGTTTCAGATGAGGATTTGGGGATTGCAGATATAGATATGAGACATCTAAAAGATGAGGCTAAAGAAAAAGTCATCAAACATATAAATTCTTATCTAATGAGAAAAATAGCTATGGCTATGGATGAGAGATATAGAGGTTTTTATAAGACTCAATAACTCTTGAATTAATATCAGCTTCTTAGTACAATACCGAAAGCATGAATTCATATTTATTAACCTTAGTTTTAAAACCAGATCAGGATGAAAAGGAGAGGAAAGTTCTCTTGGATTCTTTAACCAAAAAAATAGTAGGTGAGGATGGAAAAGTTAAAAAAGAAGACCTTTGGGGAGTAAGAGAGCTGTCCTACCCAATAAAAAGGCAGACCAAAGGGTTTTATGCACATTTTGAATTAGATGCAGATCCCTCATCCGTTAAAGGTCTTGACAAAACACTCAAAGTAGAGGAAGATATTTTACGTTACTTGCTGGTGAGGATTTAAGAAAGAAATGGCGAGCAGATCTTGGAATAGAGTAGAACTGATTGGTAATTTAACGAGGGACCCCGAACTTCGATATACCCCAAATGGTGCTGCTGTTTGTACTTTTAGCATTGCTACAAACAGAACATATATTTCCGAAGGTGAAAAAAAAGAAGAAGTTGACTTCCACAGGCTTGTTTCCTGGAATAAACTGGCAGAGCTTTGCAACCAGCTTTTAAAAAAGGGAAATAGAGTTTTTGTTTCAGGTAGACTTCAAAATAGATCTTGGGAAGGTGCTGACGGCCAAACAAGGAATGTAACTGAAATTGTAGTTGAGGATATGATTGTGCTTACTCCTAAAGCAACAAATGAGGAACCTGTTATACCTGCTGTGGAGGAATTAGGGGGAGGTGTGTCAGCCATACCCGTTCAATCTCCACCTGATGATGATACTTCTTCTAAGAAGGTTCAGCCAAAAAAGACAGATGAAGAGAAAGAAGAAGAACCCCCAAAAAAAGAATCCTCCAAAAAAGAAGAGGTTGACGAAAGCGACCTACCCTTTTAGATCCTCCGATCAAGCCGGAGGATGACATGTGAGTATGATATAATTCCGCAATGGCAGTAAAGAAAACAATAAGGAAGATTACTTCAAAAGAAGTAATGAAAAAAATAGAGCCTGTAGAGGCTGAAGTTGCGAAGGAAAGTCCTCCTGATGCAAGAAGAGAGGTAAAAAAGAGAGGTTGTACCTACTGTGAAACTAGAATGGTTCCATCTTATACTGACACACAAACCCTTAAGAGATTTCTATCGGAAAGGGGCAAAATTCTACCAAAAGGATACACTAAAGTATGCAGTAAACACCAAAGAGCAGTTACAAAGCAGATAAAGTACGCAAGACATTTGAGTCTACTTCCTTTTACCCCAAAGGTGTAGTACACTCAAATTTATGTCCAAACTGCCCGGTCTTTTTGATATCTTTGATAATTTAGATCAAATCCCAGTTGAAAATATTGCAAGATGGCTTAAGCCTCAGCCTAGCCTCGCATACATTGAAAACTTCCTGGCGCAAAGAATTTTATATCCACAGACAATTCCAATTACCGAAGCAGACCTAAAGATGGATTTGGCAATCCTTCGAGAAGCCCTGCGTATGCAGGGCCCTAAAGATAAAAAAGCCACTGCCTTGCTTGGCGATAATCCCTTTTTAAATACGACTTTAAGAAAAATCCTAATTCCTTCAAAATTTCTAAATTTCATTCCGGATCTTAAAATTCTAACATATGTATTTGTGGACGGGTTACTTTTGGATCGTAAAAGAGAAGACTTTTTTGAGGATCTCTGGACTATTGAATTAAGCGGAGAAATAAGTGAGGTTATAGGCTCTCTGCTTATACCGCAATTTAAAGATAAGCGTGGAATTTTACAGCTTAGGATAGGTGATAAGAATTATCAAATTCATCCGGGAACCTTAATTGTTATTCCCTGTTTTAAGGATAGATGCGAAGCAATATTTAAACTTAAACAGGGAAAAATTTTAGGTAAAGAGGATTTAGCAGTTGAAGTGTATGGAGGAAAATTAGGGCTTATGGTGGACGGGAGGGAAAGATGACGCACTTTGTACAAAGAAGGGTTCGTATAGAAAAGGATATTATAGCAAGGATCTATCGCACTCTTCCGGGTAAGGGAAAACTGTCCGTAGCTTTAGGTCAGGAGGTAATCCCTGAAGAGATTATTGGAACAGGGCAGTTCTCAAGCGGCTTTAGAATACTAAATTTATCAAATCTTTTAGAAGTCCCCCCCGGAGAGATTAAAAAGTACTTAACAAAGCAGATTAATTCACGGATTTATAATGGTGAACTGCTGGCCTATAAAAAGGGGTGGCTACTAAAAAAAGCAAGGGTAGTTACTTGTCCCGTAGATGGGATTTTGGATTTCATAAATGAGGAAGTAGGAGAAATTAGGATAACCAGACTGCCGGAGAAGATGAATTTGCCCGCGGGAGTTTATGGAGTAATTGAAGCTTTTGACCAAAATTTGGGTCAGGTAGTGATCCGAACTCAAGTCTCAAGGATTTATGGGTTGTGCGGTACAGGAAAAATGCGTGATGGTATTTTGCATGTCCTGACAAAAAAATATGATCTGGCGGGAAGATCAATGATTTCCGCAAAATTTGACGGCAGTATTTTGGTAAACGGGAGTTTAATCTCCAAAGATACTATTATGGCAGGGATTTCCGACGGAGTAAATGGTATAATTACCGGAGGGATAAATGCTTCAGATTACAAATCTATTGCAGGAGGAAGACTTATTTTTCCGAAGAAATTGGAAAACGATATAGGAATATCAATTGTTGTTTGCGAAGGCTTTGGTGCCCAAGCTTTGGGAGAGGATATTTACGAGCTTTTATCTACATTTGAAGATAGATTTATTCAACTGGATGGTAACAGTGCAACAGTAAATTTGCCTTCATATCAGTCAAGTTGCATGAATAGAATTCGAAAACATAAACTTTCCGATGATCAAACTTTGTCTTTAACGGATACCCAGCTTGTTGATTTGAAAATAGGAGCAAGAGTCCGTGTTGTAGGACCATCTTACAGCGCAGAACAGGGGCAAATTATCTCTATAGATAAATCCAAAACGCTTCTTTCCTCCAAAGTTTCTGCCTATCTTGTGACCATAGAAACTGCAAGAAGAAAAATTAGGGTGCCCGCAAACAATGTTGAATATCTGGGATGAAAACAATTATTAAACATTTGGAAATTAAGGTCATACTTATTGCTGTTTTAGCCTTTCTTTTGGGATGGCAAACAGGACACAGGGATATTCTCCTTAAGTGGGAGAATTATAAACCCAAAGTAAGTATTGAAAATAGACTTCCTCCCAAAAACATAGATTTGGATTTTAAGTTATTTTGGGACAGCTGGGAACTCCTCACGCGCGAGTATTTGGATAAAGAGGCAGTAGATCCTCAAAAGATGTTTTATGGAGCAATTTCCGGAATGGTTGCGGCTATTGGCGATCCTTATACATTCTTTTTGACCCCTGAAGTTCAAAAATCCTCCAAGGAGGAGTTAAACGGTGCTTTTGAAGGAGTTGGAATCCAGCTTGGTTTTAACAAAGATAAACGACTTGTTGTGGTTGCACCGCTTTCAGGAACGCCTGCGGAAAAAGCAGGCATAAAAGCGCAGGATTTAATTGTAAAAATAGATGATAAGGATACAAGCGGCATAAGCCTTCCCGAGGCGGTGAAGTTAATAAGAGGAGGTAAAGGTACAAAAGTTAACCTGACTATCTTAAGAGAAGACGGTGTTGAACCAAAGGATTATACTTTAACAAGAGATACAATCATAGTCAAAAGTGTTGAAGTTACGTACAAAACTACACCCGGAGGTAAAGATGTTGCTATCCTAAAACTTTCACGTTTTGGTGAAAGAACAAAAGATGAATGGAGGGAAGCTGTATCGGATGTAGTCTCAAGAAGCCCCAAAGGTTTGGTTTTGGATATTAGAAACAACCCCGGGGGTTTTTTGGAAGGAGCCGTATTTATTGCATCTGAATTTTTGGATTCCGGAGATGTGGTTTTACAGGAAAATGCTTCCGGCCAAAGGACATCATTTAAAGTTAATCGCAAAGGCGAACTTATAAAAATCCCTACGGTTGTTTTAATCAACAAAGGTTCAGCATCAGCTTCAGAAATTGTTGCAGGAGCATTGCAGGATAGGAAAAGGGCCAAATTGGTAGGGGATAAGTCTTTTGGCAAGGGTACAATCCAGGAGGCGCAGGATTTGGAAGGAGGTACGGGTATTCATATAACTGTGGCTAAATGGTTAACACCGAACGAGCATTGGGTGAATGATACCAGTGGTTTGGAACCGGATATAGAGGTTTTGGAAGAAAATGTGGGTGAGGAGAAAGATGAGACCCGCTTGCCGGACGGGCAGGCAAAAGATATACAGCTTGAGAAAGCATTGGAACTTTTGGATTAATGGATACTAAATTGCCAAAATTAAACTTTACAAGTATTGCTATAGCTTCCGGCTTGGGGGTTTTGGTTGCTGTCGCTCTTTATCAGGCGCAAATTCGAGGTTTAATTCCACAATATAAAATTCCTACCCCAACTACTCAAAATCAAGAAACAAGAACTATCGTTTCCGAAGAAAATGCCGTAATTTCCGTTGTTGAGAAAGTATCCCCATCTGTTGTGGCAATTGGGGTAACAAGAAGAGTTATAAATCCCTTTGATCCCTTCTCGATACCCAAGATGCAAGATGCAACAATAGCAACCGGCTTTGTTGTATCTGAAAAAGGGATTATTATTACAAACAGGCATGTTGTTGAGGGCGAGGGGAATTATTCCGTAGTTACAAAGGATGGCCAAAAATATGAAGTAAAAAGGATATACAGGGATCCTCTGTTGGATTTTGCAATGGTGCAAATTGATGGAAGTGATTTAAAGCCTCTGGAACTTGGTGATTCTTCAAAGTTAAAAGTGGGTCAAACTGTAATTGCTATCGGGAATGCATTAGGGAGATTTACAAACACGGTTACAACAGGGGTAGTTTCAGGGCTTGGCAGAAGGGTTATTGCAGGAGATCCGTTTTCCGGTTCTGCTGAAAGTTTGGAAAATTTAATCCAAACGGATGCTGCTATAAATCCGGGAAATTCAGGGGGGCCACTTCTAAATAGCGGAGGCCAGGTTATTGGAGTGAATGTTGCAACAACAGAAGGGGCACAAAATATTGGTTTTGCAATACCCATAAATTCTGTAAAGACTTTGGTGGATGAATTTGTGGTTAAAGGTACTGTCTCCAGGCCATTTTTAGGGATAAGGTACAGGTTTATCTCAAGAGATGTGGCTATTTTAAATGAAGTGCCACAAGGAGCATACATTCAGGAGGTTGTTTTGGGTTCTCCGGCAGATAAATCTGGAATCAGAGAAGGGGATATAATCACTAAGATTAATGGTCAAACAATTGATGAGGAAGGAAAAGTGGCCAAAATTATTTCAGAATCCAATGTTGGTAGATCAGTTGAGCTTGAGGTATGGAGGGATGGTAAACAGATAAAACTTACTGCCCAAATTGGCCAGTCTTCAGGGCAGTAACTTTCAGATGATTGAGCCTGTAAATTGACAAAATTCGGCCATTGCACTATCTTGTCAAAGATTCTCTTTTGTCAAAATTTAAGTGGTGTTGAGCTCTTGGATTATGGGTTCCAGATTTCCATCTAAAATTTCTTCCAAATTGTGCCAGGATTTTCCCAACCTATGGTCAGTGATCCTGTTTTGAGGGAAATTATATGTTCTAATTTTTTCTGACCTGTCACCGGTTCCAACCAGGGCACTTCTGTTTCCTGAAATCTGGCTATTTCTTTTATCCTCTTCCATCTGCCAAAGTTTGGAACGTAGAAGATCCATTGCTATTTCCCTGTTTTGTGCCTGGAATCTTTCTGTTTGAGCGGTAACTACAATACCACTAGGTTTGTGTTTAAGCCTTACTGCAGTTGATACCTTATTAACATTTTGCCCTCCATGTCCACCTGATCTGAATGATTCAAACTCAATATCAGAAGGGTTAAGACTAACTTGAGCTTGGTTAACTTGTGGTAGAACTGCCACAGTTGCTGTTGAGGTATGTATTCTTCCGGAAGATTCTGTCTTGGGTACTCTTTGTACCCGGTGAACCCCTGACTCATACTTTAGATTACTATATGAGTTCTTTCCAGCTATTTTGAGTACTATTTCCTTGATCTGTCCCAGCTTCCCCTCGGACCTATCCAACTCTTCTATTTTCCATCCCTTGGATTGGACATATTTTGTATACATCCTTAAAAGATCACCGGCAAAAATTCCTGCCTCATCCCCTCCGGCAGCTGAACGAATTTCCAAAATGGCCATATCAGGATTTAGCTCTGTCTCACCTCCGAGGTGTGGTCTAGATGTAACGTCAAGTTCTTCACCTCGGAGGTGTACTCCTGACAGCTCAAGCTCCTGTTTTTGCTTTTCAAGTTCCTTGATTTCTTCTTGGGCAAGCTGATTTAGCTCGGGATCAGCCGCAAGCTCTTTAAGCTCCTCTATACGTTTATTTAGCTGATCGGTTTGTTGTTTAATGTAGTCCATTTTTTCAGGATAAGAGGAGCTAACTTGCTGCTTGCTTTCGAGCTTGCATAAGCAGATCTTTAAGTGAGAGTCTTTCCTTTTTCTTGCTTTCCTGTTTTGATTTTCTAGCCTCAATAATCTTCTTTCTTTCTTCTTTTTTAACTTTGGATTCCTCGGCCCGTTTTACAAACCTGTCAACCTGTCCCAAAGTATCTACAAATTTAGATTGGCCAGTAAAAAGTGGATGACACTTTGAACAAATCTCCACCCTGATTTCAGGCAATGTTGAGCCTGTTATAAAACTTTCCCCACAAGCGCAAGTAACTTTAGCCTCCGGATACCACTGCGGATGGATGTTAGCTTTCATAGGCTTAAGTATAGCAGCATACACTTGAATTTTCAATTTATATCCTGTGGGTTTTGTGGTGTCTGTGATGTGGCTCTTTTGCCAAAGTTCCCATATACACTCCTGCAGCAATCAAAATTGCACCAGCAATATATGGAATGGTAATTTGCTCACCCAAAATCAAAACTGCCAAAGATGATGCCCAAATAGGTTCAATGTATTGAAAAAGATCGGCTCTAACAAGAGAGGTTTTTGCAAGGCCCCATTCAAATAAAAAGTAGGCAGAAATTGAAGACAAAAGTACCATAAATGCAAGTCCAAATATTCCCAACATAGTAACTTTATCCACCCATCCCGGATTTTGAATATATTCTAAAGCAGCCAGCGGGAAAAAGGTTATGAGTCCTACCAGAAAAGCAAAAGCCGTAACAATAAGTGACGGGTATTTTTTAAGCATTTGACGGGAAAAAATCGCACCGATTACAAAAGAAACTGAAGCTAAAAAAATCAGGAAATTACCTAAAAGCTTTGTAGTATCATATTCGCCTAATAAGATTTCTGGGATGCCAATTATTATTAAAGCTCCAATTAGCCCAACTATTATCCCCAGAAGGTTTATCAGAAATACTTTCTCTTTTAAAAACCACCATCCCAAAACAACAGACAGGATTGGAATTACAAGAGTTATGACTGAAGCTGATGTGGCATCTGTTCTTTTCATGCCGGAAAAGAAAAAGGCAATATTTAAAGTTATTATAAAGACACCGACTAAAACGAGTTTGGGTAAATCTGCATTTTTGATCTTAACTTTTTTGGTTTGAGCCAAAAAAAATGGGGCCAGAAAAAGTGATGCAAAAGCAAAGCGGAGGAATGCAAGACTAAATTCAGGGAATTCTTGTAAAGTAATTTTTGATACTACAAAATGAATGCCCCAAATTGTATGGGCAAGGATTAAGGCAATATAAGGCATACATCTACTATACCAAAATTTCCAGGAGGCGATCCAGTCCAAAGGAGAATCCAACAGCTGGTGTATCTTTCTTACTAAACATTCCAATTAAATTATCATATCTGCCTCCGCCACCTATGGATAAACTTTTAGGATCAGCAGATGGTTTTAATTCAAATATGGTACTAGTATAATAATCAAGACCACGGGCCAAAGTAGGGTCAAAGAAAAAATCCTGATTCTCGGTTAGTCCATATTCCTTTTTAAGGATTGCTAAAAGTTTACCGAGAGCTGCACTTTTTTTACCTGTAGTAATCAAGAATTTAAATTTTTCGAAATCTTCACTGGAGTAATTATTGTTTAATATTTCTGCCTTCACACCATCCATTCCAATTTTATTCAATTTATCAAACGCTCTAATTGCTTCTGGAGGGATATCTGAAAAATTCCTACGATCATTTATTGCCATAATTGTTTTATCTAAACCAATGTCTCGTGCAGCTTTTATTGCAGCAGCTATAACCAGTGCGTCTTCTATTATTGATGAATCAGCTTCTGCAGTTAATCCTACAGTGTCAAAATCAAATTGGGTAAACTCTCTAAACCTGCCTTTTTGGGGATTTTCACCTCTGAAAACCTGGCCAACCTGGTATCTTCTAAAAGGTAGGGGAGGATTGTAAGTGGCTGTATACCTGGCAAGGGGAACTGTTAAATCATAACGAAGAGCAAGCTTTCTTCCTCCTCTGTCTGTGAATTCATAGATTAAACGCTCTTCCTCCCCATACTTTCCTTTTAAAGTTTCTGCAAACTCAATAGTTGGAGTCTCTATAGGCACAAAATTAAACTCCTCAAGTACTGAGGCTATTTTATTTATAACTTCCCTTCTTTTTTTAGCCATTTCAGGCTTTATATCCCTAAAACCTTTTGGTGTCGGTGGTGCTTTAATCATTATATTCCCATTCTATCAACTTATGATAATATAATCTATTATGTTAATATATTTTTCATGGTAAACTCGGCAATTATTTTGGCAGGGGGGAAAGGGGAGAGGCTAAGACCTTATACAAATGATAGACCCAAGGTTATGGTGGAACTAGTTGGTAAACCAATTTTAGCCTGGCAGATTGAGTGGTTAAAATCTCATGGTATTAGAAAATTTGTTTTAACTGTAAGTTATAAACATGAGGTTGTTGAGGAGTATTTTGGTGATGGATCAAAGTTTGGCATAGAGATAGATTATTCTATAGAAGAAACTCCTTTAGGTAGAGGTGGTGGTATAAAGAAGGCTTTTAGATCAAAGCTTTTAGAAGGAGAAGAAGATGTAATGGTTACCAATGGTGATATTATATCCAGAGCTGATTTATCAAAGATGATAGAACTTCATCTTAGAGAAAAGGCTCAAATTACTATACTTTTGATACCCTATCTATCTAGATGGGGACTGGTGGATGTTGATGATGATAATCATGTTTTAGGATTTAGAGAAAAGCCAAGATTGCCCTACTGGATAAATGGTGGAGTTTATATTTTTAACAGAGAGGTAGAGAGTATGCTGCCTGATATGGGGGATCATGAATATGAAACATTTCCTAAAATATCAAAGGAGAGATTTTTTGGATTTAAAGATGAAGGTTTTTGGAGAGCAGTTGATGTTGCAAAAGATAAATCGGAGGCTGAGCAATTCTTAGATACAGGTGAAGTTAAACCTAGTTAGTTGATTTAGTAGCAGGCTTTAAAGAGGGACTGGCTTTAATAGAGGCTGAAGGACTTGCACTTTTTTTAGGTTTTAAAATTCCTCCTTGTTTAATAACATATACAAACTCTGCCTCAAAAATATCATTTTCATTGTATCTGCCTGTTGCAATAATAAAATCCGAAACCCTAACTTTTACATCTTTAGGTATGGAAACTGCCGTATTTTTTTGGTCTCGGCCTAAAAGGGTAGCAAGTTTTGCCTCTTCTGATATAATTTTTCCCCAAAGATAAGTTTTTGTTGAAGGCTTAGCTTTTGGCAGAAGGATTACTTTTTTAGCAGTTAAGACCTGGGTTTCATCTACATCCCCTAAAGCTGTTATATAATCTTCTTCGGATAAGCCTTTCAGCGAGATTTTTTGTCTGTTTTTAACTTTTGATTCAAAAGCAGTATCCTGATTTATACTTATTAGTTTTGGGCCGGTATTTGAAGCTAAAGTTATTGATGTATCTGATTTTGTTTTAAGTAAGCCGACGTAAGCTTTATTTTGAAGTTTTTTATTAACTTCCTGCTTTAATTTGGCAGCCTTTGAAGCAATTTCCTTTTTGAGCTCCTCAAGTTTGGATTTGATGTCGGCAGAGGGGGTGGAATCGGCCGCACGAATAGGGTGCGGAAGTAACAAGTAACAAGTAACAAGTAACAAAACCAATAAGTATTTCATCACGTTTTTCCGAAGGAAAAAGGCAAGGTTCTGCGAGCGAGCGCTAAAATATATCACAGCGCGAGCGAAGCAGGTCCTTATATTTTCTCCTTTGAATAGTACACGTTTCTTTCCACAGATCTTGAATCACCTGCTGCATCAAATACAGCAGTAGTGATTTTATTTGGGCCTTCATCTAATTTTAAAATCGTAGAGAATTTTCCGTCCGGCTTTGATTTGACTACCAAATCTTCAGAATCGGTTATAATTAGAACTTCTAAATTGGGTCCTGTTTTACCTGAAATTATAATTTCACCATCAAAAACCAATGTATCCTCTTCCGGCTGATCCAAATCTATTCTTAAAGTTTTAGGCGGGATAGTCACAGGACCTTGTGCAAAACGGTTTTTAGGTTGGCTGTATTGAACATTTAGGATGTAATAAAGACCCCCTAAAAATATAAGTGAAATTATAAATATAGCAACTTGGGAAATTACAAACTGTTTGGTAGTAAGTTTTTTTGTGAGCTTCATAATGAGGTGTAAATGTCATTTTAGCACACCTGTCCCGATATTTGAGGGATTGTTTAACAAATAAATTTTTGGTAGCATGCAAAAACTATGGATATATACTGGGCCGGGCAGGCCATGTTTAGGTTAAAAGGAAAAACCCAAACAGTAATTTTAGATCCATATGAGGCTGATTTTGTAGGACTTAAAATTCCTAAAGACTGGCAAGCTGATATTGTTTTATCATCCCATGGGCATCAAGATCACAATAATACTCAAAATATACCCTCTCCGTCAGGTACCTCTCCCATGGTTTTTAAAGATCCCGGTGAATACGAGGTTGGAGGAGTGGTTATTACGGGCATTTCTTCTTATCATGATAATTCTTCCGGTTCACAGCGCGGGTTAAATACAATCCTTCACCTTAATTTTGACTTACTTAATATTGTTCACCTTGGGGATTTGGGCCAATCCCGCCTAAGTGAGGAACAAATCACTCAAATTGGCGAGGTAGATATTTTGCTTATCCCTGTTGGTTCCGTTTATACAATTGACGGCAAAGATGCATCTGAAATTGTTTCACAACTTGAGCCTAAAATTATAATTCCCATGCATTATTTTATAGAAGGCTTAAAGTTCGAGCTTGATCCAGTTGATAAATTCTTAAAAGAAATGGGAGCAGAAGAGGTTAGTCCCGTGCCCAAATTATCCATTAGCAAAGAAAAGCTACCTGAAGAGCCACAGGTAGTGGTACTAAGTAAAAGTTAACATGGCAGCGCCAATAACTAAAATTCCGCCGCAGAATTTGGATGCCGAACAGTCCCTTTTGGGCTCTCTTTTAATTGATAAAGATGCAATTGTTAGAGTATCAGAAGTACTTTCTCCTCAAACTTTTTATAGAAGCGAACAGCATGGTCCCATATATGAGGCTATCCAGGATTTATTTGACAAACGTGAACCTATTGATTTAATAACTGTAACAGAGGAACTTAAAAGAAAGGGTGCTTATGATAAAGTTGGAGGTTCTGCATATTTAACAAGCCTTGTAAATATTGTTCCGACTTCTGCACACATTGAACACTATGCAAAGATTGTCAAAGAGCATTCCATAAGAAGAGCGCTTATTTATCAGGCAACAAGGCTTATTGAAGAAGCTTATGATGAAGAAAGAGTTGTTGAAGAGCTTTTGGAGAATGCGGAATCCTCAATTTTTTCACTGTCTCAACAACACATTTCAAGGGATTTTATTCCTATAAAAGATGCCCTGACTGAATCTTTTGATCGTTTGGATGAGCTGCAAAAATCTTCCGGAAAGCTAAGGGGTGTTCCAACAGGCTTCAGAGATTTGGATAATAAGTTAGCAGGAATGCAGGATTCAAACTTAATAATTTTAGCATCTCGTCCCGGACAAGGGAAAACATCCATGGCATTAAACATTGCACAACATGTTGCAGTTTCCGAAGGGTTGGCAGTTGGGGTTTTCTCTTTGGAAATGAGCCAGGAAGAGTTAGTTGATAGACTTTTGGTTGGGCAGGCAGATATTGATGCCTGGAAGCTAAAAACAGGAAGGCTGGATGAAAAAGATTTTGACAGGCTTTCTTTGGCAATGGGGGAGCTTGCCGAAGCACCTCTTTTTATTGACGATACACCCGGAAGTACTATTTCTGAAATAAGAACCAAAGCAAGAAGGCTGCAGATTGAACACAATTTAAAGTTTTTAATTATTGATTATTTGCAGCTAATAAGAGGCAGGAATTTGGAAAATAGGGTTCAGGAGGTTTCTGAAATTTCTCAACAGCTTAAGAATTTGGCCAGAGAGCTTAAGATTCCGGTTTTGGCCATAAGCCAGCTTTCAAGGGCTGTTGAACAAAGGGGTACAAGAAAACCACAGCTGGCTGATTTAAGGGAATCAGGAGCCATTGAGCAGGATGCTGATGTTGTTATGTTTATCTGGAGGGGGGATCCTGAAAAACCCGAACAGGTAACTTTAGATATTCAAAAACACAGAAACGGTCCAACAGGGGAAATTCAGCTTGTATTTAGAGCTGAAAGGGTTAAGTTTTATGGTATGGAAAAAACCAGAGGAAAACCCCAAGAAAAAGAACCATCCAAAGAAACTCCTGCAGCAGCCTAGAATTTTGTGC
>ERZ1292623.1268-Hain-H51-01um-R1-1268-length-24626-cov-5_pt1 | contig 24626 bp, 22 predicted proteins | sample MGYA00564398_ERZ1292623 | MGnify/ENA primary metagenome ERZ1292623 (study PRJEB36523, sample SAMEA6512633) | groundwater metagenome | collected 2019-01-07 | study: AquaDiva: Metagenomics assemblies of 32 groundwater samples | reverse complement strand
GGACATCGGGGTCAAGTCGGAGGGAAATGGCGCGCTTGATGACCGGAGGGACGAGCACGGCGCCGTCCCAGAAGTCGGCCGGGAGGTTGGCGAGTTCAGGCGGGGAAGTACGCGCGATGTCGTGCTCCGAGAAGCGAAGCATCCTGGCAACATCCATGCGTCCGTGCGGGTCCGTTCTACGGGCTCGTCCGCGCTTCTTCGTAGCGTTCACGCTCATATCGGTTGCTCCGTCTGGCAGAGATGATGCCGCGGACTACGCGAAGCGTATTGGCAAACTACGGCGTGTTATATACAGCGCGCAAAGCGGCGCGGCGGCCGACGAGTACCGCCCGTTACTCGCCGCGGAGCACCACCGCAGGATGCGTGCGCGCCGCTCGGCGCGCGGGGAAAAACGTCGCGAATAGTGTCACCACCACCAGCAGCGCCGTGGCGATCCCGAACTCCGCGATGCTGGTCGGTTTCACTTCATACAGAAGTGCGCGCAGAAATCGTGTCGTGCTCAGCGCTCCGATGAGGCCCGCGGCAGTGCCGATCGCGACAAGCCTGAGTCCATCACCGAATACCATACGTCCGACGCGCGCCGGCGCGGCGCCGAGGGCGAGGCGGATGCCGAACTCCCGCACCCGGCCGTTCGCGGCGTACGCGACCACGCTGTACACACCGATCATGCCGAGCAGTAGCGCAGCGACGCCGGCGACCGCGATGAGAAGCATCGTGAGCCGAGCGCGCGCCGTCGCGTCGCCCACCAGCGAGCCGAGCGTGCGGACGTTCGTTGCTGGAACCCGGCGGTCGAGCTCCCTGACGATCCCGTGAATCGTCGGCAGCGCGGGGAGTAGCGTCCCGCGGATCACGTACTGAACGTCCCTCGGGTTCGCCACGGGAGCGTCGTCAGCCGGCATCCCATCGCCGTCGCGCAAGAGGGGATAGTACGCCATCGGCACGTAGCTGTCCTCGATCCGTGCCCAGGGGACGTCGCCGACGACGCCGACGACCGTGAACATCGCCGCCGGTGTATCAGCAGGGCCAGGGCTCCTGATGCGGCGGCCAATGACGTCCGTTGTTCCGAACACGCTTGTCGCGAGCCGTTCGCTCAACACAATCGCGGGCGTGTCACGCAGGTCGCCGGATCGGAAGCTCCGCCCCGCGCGCAACGGAATCCCCATCACGCGGAAGTAATCGGGAGTAGGTGGCGGCGGAGTGCAGGTCTCCCAGCGACCCGCTGGCGTCAATGACGAAGGCGACGCGCACGAGCTGGTCGGGCTTGTCGTACGGAAGGTCGCGGAGCAGGACGCCGTAGACGATGCTGCCGATGCCAGCGGCGGCACCGATCCCGATGCCAAGGGTGGCGATGACGCCGGCAGCGAAAGCCGGGGCGCGGTGCAGACGGCGGAATGCGAAGCGCGTGTCGCGGGCGAGATTGTCGAGGGCGACGACACCGCGTGCGTCGCTCGTTTCCTCGCGAAAGCGCTGCACGCCGCCGAAGCGGAGCAGCTCGCGGACGCGAGCGAGGGCGGCGCGGACGCGGTACAGCATTGGTCAGCTCTCCGCGGCGAGGATGAGGCCGACGGCGCTCACGAAGCGGTTCCAGGACGCGAGCTCCTTCCCCAGTGCGCGTCGTCCAGCGGCCGTGAGCGCATAGTACTTCGCGCGCCGGCTGTTCTCGGTGATGCGCCACTCCGTGTCGATCCAGCCTCGTTGCTCCAGGCGGACAAGCGCCGGGTAGATGGAGCCCTGGCCGACCTGCAGCGCGTCCTGGGAGAGCTGCTCGATGCGGTGGGTGAGTCCCCATCCGTGCATCGGCGTGAGCGACAGCGTTTTTAGGATGAGCAGGTCCAGGGTGCCCTGCAGGACCTGATCACTGGTGGTGGGCTTGGTCACGAGCTTTCTCCCGAATGACGGTAGGAAGCTTTACTGACTCCTCCAGAATGTCAATAGGACAGAGCTTGGCGCGCGGGGTGTCAGGTAGGCGAACGGCGAAAGCCGTGGAGCGTGAATCAGCCTACCGACTCGACAAGCAGATCGCGAAGGAACTCGGGAGCCAAGTCGGCGTCGTTGGGCCACGCGATCGTCTCCGTCTCGGGGTGAACGAAGACCTGCGAGAAGAAGGCGACGTCCTTCAAAGGCTCGAAGACCGGCCCGTACAGTTCATTGGCGAGATCGACTTCGCCTTCGGCGCCGTCGTTGAACCGCAGCCAAAGAACGTGGTCCTGTACGTAGCGAACGGCTACGACGTGGAGGAACTGGACTCGCTTCACGAACTCAATCTATTCGAGCGGAGCGATCGGATTCAACGGCTGGCCTGACCGCGCCCTCGTCCAGTTCTCGAGAAGTTCCGTTGCGTGAAGTTTGCGCCATTTGAGTACGTGTTTGAGCGAGCGCGGAGGAAAGGCTCCGTCGACGTCTCCGTTCGAAATTCGGACGGATATTTCGAACTCGCCATACTTGGCATGGAAATGCGGCGGGAGATGGTCGTTGTAGACCATGGTAATGGCGATGCCGAGGAAGCGGCTGATGACGGGCATATGTCAGCATCAGGCAGTTTCTCGAAGCCGCGTCATCAATCTGTTGCACGTAATACCGGAAGCATTCCGGGGCCCTGTCCTGCAAAACACAACACAGCATTTTCAGCTCAGGTCAAGGCACCGGTCTCATCGTCGGTGTGGAAAGCATTTCGGTCGAGGTGCGGTCTGCGTCGGTGGAGTTGATTGCGCCTTCGTCGGCGCCCATTGCGCGCCCGTCAAGGTCGATTGCGAGCTCGTCGGAGTCGATATCGCGTTGGTCGGAGTCAACTATGCGCTGGTAGGACCCGCGTACTCGCGCGTTGCCGTCGCCAATTGTTCGGTCGGACATAGATTGTGCGAGGTTGGGGTCGGCTGTCGCTCGCACCAAGGTGCCTCTTTCCACATCGGTGCCGCCTGTTGTGACAGAGTGCGCGCCTATCGGGCGACTGGGAGATCAGGAGGCGGGCACGTGCTTCGCGCGGGTGCACACGTTGTGGCAGCGTCAGTTGGGAGCGGCTGTGGAAGGAGCACATGCAGCCGATCTCACATTCGATTCGCTCAGTGCAGGAGGCTTCACGCGACAAAGGCCTTGAATTGCGACGGCTCTAGCCGGACGGACGTCTTCAGGGAGCCCTGCAGAGCGAAGATCTTAGGTGACTCGCGAAACTTGAATACACGATAGAGGTGGTAGCCCGACTGCTCCTCAGAAACCGCAACCTCTCGCGGCGTGGCATAGAATGGCGTCATTATGCCAAACGCGGTCGTCTTGACCTCAATCAGCCGTTCGTGCCCATCCACATCGTAGGACCGAATATCGTAGCCAAGGCCGTCGCCCTGAGTCCTCGAAACGTGGTCGATGCGCTCCGCGAGTGGCCGGCACCCAGCTTCCCACAGCCGACGATGCTCAACACCGAGAACGAACAGTTCGCCTGCGGCTCCGAGTGACGCATTGCGCGCTTCCATCGCGAGATAGTCGACGTGCCGAGGCACGACTGGGACAGTTCGGCGCCGCTCGTAAAACCCTTCCGTCGGGTCGCGCAGTGGCGGATCGACAAATACGTCCAGGAGTGGCTGCTCGGTCTGCACCGTAGGTGCCGCTGCGTCTACGATGGCCGCGGCGGCGGTCGCAAGCGCGGCAGCGCCATCAAGACGATTCATGACCTCAGTTCTGAGCAACTCCTGGTAGTTGCCACGTGGCTTGTAGCCAGCGATATACGGGAACCCGCACTCGATGAGGACCGCGCTGATATTGGCGTGCTTGAACTCGATCGCGCCCGCGGAGCGGTTGTTGAGCACGGCCTGCAACCGGCGGTTGTGCTCGCGCTTGTTGTAGTCCTCGCCGCGAAGCTCGCGGTCGAGCATCTCGAAATAGTCCGCTACGGTGGCGGCCACTTCTTCGGGAGACCAGTCCTCAGCCACGGAGGTGGATCGAGATGGGAGAGTGTAGGACTAACGCCGGCAATTCTGTTGCGGCGCGATCAAATAGTATGCGGCTCGCGAGCAGCGCGAGCGAGCCGCGTCCGTAGCCCGCGCCGACTGCAGCAATTGCTCCTCTGAAAGTCAATCGTTGAAAGACACAGCGGTCCTGCAGCGCCCGCGTTCACGAGCGCCTTCTAGAATGCTTCATCGTGCCTCGCCCGGCGAAGTGGCCCGGCCCTCGGAACTACAGTCTGCGTCGAAGTCGACTTCAGGCGCCTCCTCGTCCAGTCAGGACACGAGTACGGATTCGAAGGAGGTGGCCCATTCGCATGCTCATCATGCAACAGGACGCCGTGTGCGCCGAGCGCCGCAGGTTGGGCCGGCTGCTCGGGAGGCCGGCATGAAGCTGCGGGGAAACCTGCCAACGAGCGGGCCGCCGGCGTTCAGCGTCGTCAAGTCGCGCGAGCGTTTACACTTCAGAACGGGGGAAGCGCACATGAAAGTCGGGGACAAAGTTACCGCCACCTTCTACGGCAAGCCGGTCACCGGCAGGGTGGCCGAGGTTGACCGAAACATCGTATTCATCAAGCGAGACGATACCGGGCGCATCCAGTGGTTCCCAGCCGACAGCCTGACCCCGACCAAGCTCGCCATGCGCGGATGGGTGCGGTACAGCACGGGCCGGTTCACCGAGGACCTGAGTGCCATCGTGAGCCTCAACGGGTCCAGCCTGTACGAGGTCCAGAGCATCGGGGACCTAAACTTTGTCCGCAGGTTGGACTGACATGCGGATGCCCGCCAGCATCCGGGACCATTGCGCGGGGCGCGAGTCCCTCACGGATGCTCGCGCGACCTAAGGGGCGTGCAGAATGCAGCAGCTGGTGCTTCTTCCAATGCGAAGCAGCGGTCTCAGCTGTCGAACCGACAGCGCCAGTCGACAGCAATCGCCCTTCAAGGGCGCGGTTGCCAGCGGGAGAGTTCAGTGAGCCACACGCCAGTGAGGCGATTAGGCGCAAATCGAAGCAGAGTTGCGACTTATATTCCTCGGCGACCACCCAACCTCTCTGATGAAGCGACCGCGGAAGCAGGCCCGGCGAGGACGCCGATCAAAGAAGGCACCGCTTCCGCGAAAGAAGCGTCTTGAGCGCCGCGCTACCCCGCCGGGCTTCTTCGAGTCACCGCCCGAAATGGAGAGTGTGGGATCGCCAGCATTTGCGCGCCATGAGACCTTCGCGCCTCGATTTGGATGGCTCAAGAAGGGCTTCGATGGCGCAGGTTCCGAATCGAAGCTGTTTCTGCTCACCGACGCGCATCTGCGCCTCGGCGTCGGCAAGAACATGGCTCGAAGCATCCGCTACTGGTGCCATGCCACTGGGCTCCTTGATGAACGCCCAATCCCGGGGAAGCGAGGCACCGCTAGCACGCCGAGCGCGTTTGGAACGCTCTTGCTCGGCGAGAACGGATGGGACCCTTTCCTAGAGGACCCGGCTTCGCTGTGGTTGCTTCACTGGAAATTGGTTCGATACCCAACGGTCGCGGCCTTCTGGCATTTCGCGTTTACGCTTTTGTCTGAAGTCGAGTTTTCGACGGATTCCTTGGCGGCCGACACCGAGGCTTATTTCAAGGGACGGCTCCAAAGCGATCGCGTGGTCTACGCCGCATTCGAGAAGGACGCGAACTGCCTGGTGCGAATGTATGCGGATGCGGCGGATTCGCCTGAAGCCTTCAGTGAGGAATCGATTCACTCCCCCTTCGCTGATCTCGGTCTCATCCGTAGGTCAGCGAGCTCCGGTGCGCGTCGAAGCGATCGATATCGGTTTGAGGTGGGCAGGAAGCTTAGCCTGCCTGCTTCGCACGTGGCCGCCAGCTGCCTGGAGTTTGCTTCGCGTGTTGCACCAGGAGCTCAAACAATCGCCCTCTCTCGACTGCTCTCTGATCCCGGGAGTCCCGGAATGGCGTTCAAGCTTGGAGAGAGCGCTCTAATAGGGTACCTGGAAGAGGCCGAACTGCTCACAAAGCAATTGCACTTTGGAGATGCGGGTGGCCTCGTGCAGTTGTCATTCGACGGCAGACCATCCACTCTCGCGACATCGCTTCTCGCTGCTTACTACGCGAAAGTATCAAAGCGAGCGGCGGCATGAAGAGAATCGCGAAGCGAAAGGCGACTACGGTCGCAACAGAAGCGGCTGACACTCGCGCTCCTGTTCCCCTGGAGGCGTGGGTCTCGGTTCGCCGGCGATACACTCGCTCAATCAACCTAGAGCGCGACCTCCTCGATCCGTCGACGGTCGAAGGCTATGTGCTCACGCCGCGTGCAGCGGACAGCCTTCAGCGAGTGCTGACGAGCGTTCGAGAAGGCACGCGGAGTCGTGCATTCACCCTCACGGGTATTTACGGAACAGGCAAGTCCGCGTTTGCTCATTTCCTCAGTGCCATTTGCGCTCCGTCCAAGGGCGGTTTGCACAAGGGCGCGCTGAGGCAACTTGTGACGCAGATAGGGTCCTCACGCACGTTGGAGGCTGCGGTCCGACTTATCCCGAAGCAGGGGATGGTCCGTGCCGTAGCTACGGCTCGACGCGAATCATTGAGCGTCTGCGTCATTCGAGCCATTCGGAATGGCTTGGCCGCCGTATCGTCTTCAGCGCCTCTTCGGCGCGCCCTTGGACGATGCGATACGCTGCTCAAGCTCGCATCGCGGGGCGCGCGAATTGACGATGGTCAGGTTGTTGCGCTGCTGAATGAAGCTTCAGTTGCGACGCGCAGCCCAATCCTTCTTGTCCTAGACGAGCTTGGCAAGGCATTGGAGCACGTGGCCATGTCTGGCGGCACAGAGGACCTCTTTCTGCTGCAGCGTCTCGCTGAGACCCCACGTCTCACAGCGGGTGGTACGCTCGTGGTCGTTGGACTCCTGCACCAGAACTTCTCTGAGTATTCGGTTTCAGTGACGCCGGGCGCGCGATCGGAATGGCAGAAAATTCAGGGGCGCTTTGAAGACGTTCCGTTTCTTGATTCCCCGCAGCAGATGCTTGGTCTCCTCCGGCACGCGGTTGTTCACACGCCGGACGCGTCCGGGTCTAGTGCCCTAGGACAGTGTGGGCTCGCATGGCACGAACGAATTGCAGCCGGCGACCAGGACCACTACGTGGTTGCGACGCTCACTCGGGAGCTGACTCGATCGCTTCTGCCGCTGCATCCCATTGCAGCACTCGCTTTGCCGGCACTCTGTGCGAAGTATGCCCAGCACGATAGGTCCCTCTTCAGCTTCCTCACAAGCAACGAACCGAACGCTTTCAGCCGTTTTCTTCGCGAGCATGTCGTCTCGGGTAGTGACATCCCGGTGCTTCGACTGGAAGCGCTTTACGACTATTTCATCGATGTCGCAGGACACGGCCTGACATTTCGACCGCAGTTCCAGCGGTGGTCTGAGATTCACAGTGTTATCTCAGACGCACGCGGTCTTTCGCGCGAAGAGGTCGCAGCCCTCAAGACAGTGGGTGTCTTGAATCTCTTGGCAACGGCCGGCTCACTTCGCGCGAGTCGCGCGCTGGTACTTCTTGCCCTATCGACTGCGCCCGATTCAAAGCCTGAGCAGAAGAGTTGGCGAACCGTTCTGGACGCGCTCGTTGCAAAGGGTTTGCTGACCTACCGCTCGCGGCTCGATGAGTACAGAGTGTGGGAAGGCTCAGAGTTCGACGTCGAAGCCCTTCTTAATGACGTCCGCAATGAGGACGCCGGGTCCCTTATCGCGCTCCTTCGGGACAACGCGCCCACGACTCCGGCTGTCGCACAACGCCACAGCTACGAAACCGGTACGCTCCGGTACTACGAAATCGCCTATGCCGACGATAGCACGCTGCTTGAGAGTGCCACATGCATTCGAAGCGACAGCGATGGATTGATTCTCAAATGGGTCGGCACCACGAAACCGCGCAACGTTCCGGCGCATATCAAGGACGGGCGGCCATTGGTAGTTGTTGCGGCGCGAGATACCGTTTCGCTCACGGCTTGCGCGAGGGAACTGACCGCACTTAGAAAGGCCGCGCGTTCGCCCCAACTTCAGGCAGATGGTGTGGCCCGGCGTGAAATGACCGCGCGACTGAACGTTGCTGAGGTTGAACTTGCTCGCGCCGTTGTGAGTGCGTTTGACGTCTCGATGACAGACGTTTGGCTTGGCGGGAGCCGCGAACGTGTTTCTGAAGGCTCATTCCGCGCGGCGCTGTCTCGATTGTGCGATGAGACGTTCAATCGAGGACCGAAACTGTGGAACGAGCACGTCAACCGTCGCGAGCTTACGTCGGCAGGCGCACGAGCTCGGAGGGAAGTAATCGACGCGATGGTCGTTCGAGGCAACATCCAGCGGCTTGGCATTGAGGGCGATGGCCCAGATGCCAGCATCTACGAGTCCGTTTTGCGAAAGACCGGCATTCATCGCGAAGGGAAGGCCAGCTGGGAGTTTGGACCGCCCAGTGAGAGGGGGCTTCGTCACGTTTGGAAGGCCATCGAGGACTACTGCAGCTCGGCAGAGACTGAGCCTCGCCGTATCGACGCGCTCTTCTCGATGCTCGAAATGCCCCCCTTCGGAGTGAAGCGTGGACTGACTCCCATTCTGCTGGCCGCAGTTCTGCAGTTCAGGAGTGACGACGTCAGTGTCTACTATCGCGGTAGCTTTGTGCCGTCGCTCGGGCCTGAGATGTGGGAGCTGCTTGTAAAGCAACCTGGCGACTTTGCTGTCAAATACTTCAGGCTCGACGGTCTTAGGCGCGAAGTATTCCGTGAACTGGAGGGCCTCGTCCAAGCGTCGGATGAGGGCGCGATTAGCAAGGCTGTGCCTGTGCGCAATGCGACAATGCTGCGTGTTGTTAGGCCGCTAATCAGGTTTGCAACCAAGCAGAATCAGTACGCCCGTCAAACGAAGCAGTTGAGCCTCGCAGCGATCGGTGTGCGCGAGGCGCTCCTAAACGTTCGCGAGCCCGACGAACTTCTGTTTCTTTCGCTTCCGCAAGCACTGAGCATCAATGCCGTTGCTGGCGATTCCGCTCCGTCGGCAAAGGTGGCGGCCAGCTACCGTCGATCACTACAGACCGCATTGGGTGAACTGGGTGGTGCGTACGAGCGACTTCTGGAGCGCTGCGAAGTGCTCCTTCACTCAGGGCTCTCGCGCAAGGAATCCGTGCGTGAGTTACGGGAGGACCTCGCGTTCCAAGCCTCGTACTTGGTCGGACGAGTCTTGGACCCATCGTTGAAGCGTGTCGTCCTGACGATGACTGACAAGAAGGGGTCCGATCGCGAGTGGCTTGAGGCACTCGTCATGGTTATCGCGGACAAGCCCGCTGAGTCCTGGACCGATGAAGAAGCAGTGGCGTTCGAACTTCGGGTTGCCGATACGGCTCGTCGATTCCGGAACCTGCTGTCACTTGTCCATTCGACATCGCCCGGCATTGCGGAGCCGGTCGAGGCGCTCCGGCTAAGCCTCACTCGGTCAGATGGACGTGAAGATCATCACGTTGTGTGGGTTGACGGCAAGTCTCGGGAAGTGATCAATGGGATCGTCGGAGACGTCGTGGACCGAATCAAGAGCTTCCCAGATGAGCAGAAGCTCGCTGTCGCTGCGGCCGTAGCGGAGGCGATCTTTGCCGAGAAGCGCGACGACGTGGTCGGCACCGTTGCCCCAAGCGAAAGTTCCCCTTCCGCACGGAAGCGCATTCTGCGGAGTTCCAAGGGATGAGACACATCCTCGGACTCTCTGGCGGGAAGGACAGCGCTGCTCTTGCCGTCTTCATGCACGGGAAGGTCCCCGACATGGAGTACTTCTTCTGCGATACCGGAAAGGAGTTGCCCGAGACGTACGATTTTCTGGACCGGCTTAAGGCTCGCCTGGGAATCCGAATCGTGAGGCTTGAAGCGGAGCGCGGGTTCGACCACTGGCTCAGTGTCTTCAACGGCTTCCTCCCGTCGCCGAAGATGCGGTGGTGCACGAAGGTGCTGAAGATCGAACCCCTTGAGAGATTCATTGGGGAAGACGTGGCGACTAGCTATATCGGCCTGCGCGCGGACGAGCGCCGAGACGGATACATCTCCACAAAGCCGAACATTCGTGCAGAGTTCCCCTTGCGCGAAGCCGGAATTGATAAGGCTGGCGTTGAACGCATTCTTACAGAGAGCGGCATTGGTATGCCGGCTTACTATCGCTGGAGAAGTCGCTCAGGCTGCTTCTTCTGTTTCTACCAGCGGAAAATCGAGTGGGTAAGGCTGGCAGAAGAGCATCCCGATTTGTTTGCTCTAGCAGTTGGGTACGAGGAGGAACACGCGGACGGCCGGGCCTATTCGTGGACTTCAGGCGAGACGCTCAGAGAGTTGATCGGTCGGCGCGAAGAGATCATTGCCGAGAACGCGCGTCGTGAATCGCGAGAAGCGGCGCGTGTTCGACCGAACGCGAGCTTGGCTGAAGTCCTGACGGCACATTTCGACGATGGCGACGACGACGCAGGCTGCGTTGTCTGCCATGTCTGACCTCGCACCTTCGTCCTTGTGACAAACCGGATCTACCTGGACTACCACGCGACAACACCCGTCGATCCCAGGGTTGTCGCTGAGCTTGTGCGCGCGACGACGGAGTTGATCGGAAACGCCCATAGCGTCGACCACAGTTTTGGCGATGATGCCGAGGCCGCAGTCGACGAGGCCCGAGTGTCCGTTGCAACGCTCGTCGGATCGCAAGCGAGCAACGTGATCTTCACTTCGGGTGCCACAGAAGGCGCGAACCTCGCGATGCATGGATTCGTTGATGCCATGCGGCGAGGTGGCCGTACCCCTCGCATAGCGGTGAGCGCAATTGAGCATAGAGCAGTGCTCGATTGCGCAAGAGCGTTGAGGCAGAGCGGCCGCGCTCAGGTCGTCGAGGTTCCCGTCGACGCGAGTGGGCACTTGGAGATCGATGCACTCCGGCAGCATGCTAAGGAGGGGCTCGACCTCATTGCAGTGATGGCCGCGAACAACGAGGTGGGCACACTCCTTCGCATCGACGAAGTCGGATCGATTGCCGAGGAGAGTGGTGCAGAGTTCCTTTGCGATGCGACGCAGCTCGTTGGCAAGCGCAGCATCGACATCGCCAGCGCACGGGCCTCTTTCCTGGTTTTCAGCGCGCACAAGTTGTATGGGCCGAAGGGGGTCGGTGCCCTTGTCGTGCGGTCCGGCGCTCCGCTAGAGCCCGTCGTCTACGGCGGCGGGCAAGAGAGGGGCTTCCGACCTGGCACGCTCCCCGTGCCGTCACTCACGGCCTTTGGGCTCGCTTGTCGGCTTAGAATGGAAGAGATGCATGAGGATGAATTGAGGGTTGCGTCGTTGCGGGACGATCTTCAAGCGAGACTTCTCGCAGGCATCGAAGGGGTGGTCGTCAATGGTGACCAGCGCGCGCGCTTAGCCGGGAACCTCCACTTGTCGGTGCCGGACATTCCAAATGGTGCGATCATTGCCCGCGTTCGCGAGCGGCTCGCCATCGCGACTGGCGCAGCCTGCAGCAGTGGAGTTGAGGCTCCATCCCACGTCCTCAGGGCGATGGGCCTTGACAGCGGCGTTCGAGATGGTGCCCTAAGGATTGGCCTGGGGAAGTTCACGACGACGGAAGAGGTGGCGGTGGCGGCCTCGCTGCTCATCGCTGCTACAGCGGCAGCAAGGACAAGTCGCACACACGCCACATAGGACTCGACCTGCTCGCCGTCAAAGGTCTTTCGCCTATGCTCTGCGCGCGGGTCTCCCCGGCGATTGCACTAACGTCATCGTGTGGCTACAGCGAACGGGTGAATCCAGAGACCGCTCGGCCACGCAATCGCGCCCGCATGGGGTCACCGTGCGCCCCCACTCCCGAGCAAGTCACAGACCCCGTCAGTGAGGTTCCAGATTGGCTTGGCCTTGCCTGCCTTGAGCATCTCCAGAAGCTCAGGTAGCCCAGCCGCTACGTACTCATTAGCCAGGTCGATGCATCGCGCGGGATTCTCAAGCGCCTCGCTCGAATCCGCGTCCGCGATCGCGAGTAGCTCGATCAATTCGATTCGCCAAGGCTCGCGAGCCAGGATATCACCCTGAATGAATTTGTGAGGATCCTCGACCTTCACTCGCTTTCCGGTTCTGGCTGCAAGGCAGAGAGCTAGGAACCAAAGGTCAACCATTCGCTCGAATGGACTATCGTCTGGCGATTGATTGGCTCCGCCACCGGATTGCTTCTGAACATACCGCTCAATATCCGAGCGATAGGCGCTCGGAAACCATAACTCGTGACTTTGAAACGGGTTGTAGCTCATTTTGCCCTCCGACTCAGGTCCGGGGAGCTCGAATCGTCCAGTCGCTCGCAAACGTCGCAGTACTGACGGTGCGAGCAGTCACAACGAACACTCGTGACCCCTGCCGAGCCGTGTTGGTGCTTGATCAACTTCGGCCAGTGACTGGTATTCGTAAGAGTGCTGATGCGGCCAGCGTACTTATCCAGCAAATCCTCGACGTCACGAATCTCCGACCGGGTTAGGAAGAGCACGAGTTGACTCGACCTTTGGGCGGCGATGCGGAGGGCAGCGCGCTTTATTTGGGGGCTCATCATTCCTAACGGCGTGTCGATCACGTTTGGCGCCTTGACACCGCTGACTTCGGTTATGGCGAGGATAAAAGAGAACGTAAGGGCGCGCCGCGAGGCCCCGTTCAGATCACGATCCGTATCGAGACTACGCCCCTCAGGTCCGCTTACGAGTATTTCATACTCAGACGTGATCGACGCAGACCGAATCGTTGAGCGGATTGCGTCAGCCCCAATCATATCTAGGAAGTAGTCATTCATCCGACGACCTACTTCCGGGATCTCTTTAGCTTCAATCGCTGCAAAAGCTCGCTTGAGCACGCCAGCGATATCTTCGGCGGCGCTCAACTTTGCCTCTAGACGGGCCGAATCCTTGGATTGCTTCATGAGTCCCTTGTACTCGGCATCGAACTCATCCCGGCGCTTTTTGGCGTTGCGCGCATTTGTCTCAGCCCGTGTTGCGCGCGTCAGTGCGGCGTCGCGGGCCTCAATGAACTCCCTTTCCCGAGCCCGTAGGTACGGGACGTCGGTGTCGGGAATTTCGTCGATCTGCTTTTCGATCGGCTTGAGTTCCGCCTCCAGGTCAGCAATGCGACGCTCGGCTTCATCTCGGGCCGCAGTAACCTGCTTGAGCTCATCGCTCCATGCCTCCACTGCGCCATCGTTGCTGAGGAACTGTGCTGCTTGGATGCGAAGTTCTGTCAGTCGGTCATCGACAGCTGAAGTCGCAAGTTGGTCGGCAATTGTTTTCTCGACTCGTGCCCTCGCCGCAGATCCTGGAGCAAGGGCAGTTCCGCAGATGCACTCACCATGTGCAAGGCGCTCACGCAAGATCGGCAGGGCTGTTCTAGGGATCTTGCCCTGAGACCGCAGTTGTTCCAACAACTTCGAGGCTCGGCCTAAGCGTTCCGCCACGAGCTGCAAAGGAATGGGGCGTTTCCGGAATATCGCGCCATGGCTCATCCTAAGGCGCGCCAGGCTCTCCCGCGAATTCTGGAGCGCTTCCTCGAGGCGCTTCCGCTGCCGCACCATTTCCTCCCTATCACCGCGTATCAGCGCAGCTTCGATCTTCTGTCGAACCGCCGCAATGTCGATGCTGATGCGCCCGGCGTCCTCCTCTGCGCTCGCAGCTTCACGATCCTCCCTCTGAATCAAATCATCACACTCCGCCAGCTGGCGGGCGACGGCCTGCAGTTGATCTGCATTCGGGAGCGCTCCCGTCTTGCCACGAAGGCTAGCCTGCGCTCGAACGACGCGCTGCATCGACTTCTCAAGAATCTCAAAGCCTAGCATGTCGCGGATGGCACCTTTGACCAGCTTCCTCTTGTCAGAGGTGGAGATTTCGGCCGAAATGAAGCTCAGGGCCCGGTCGCCGTCTGTGAAAAAGAGGTTCTTCAAATGCGACCCAAGGATGTCGCCGAGTTCCAGCTCGCCACCACCAGGGAGTGGCGTCCAACCCGCATCACTTTTGCGATAAAGCTGGAACTCGGACGACAGACGAGCCCATGAGTGTGCACTCAACTGCTCGGTGGCGGTGCGTCTCGCCAAGAACTGCGCGGTCTCGCTCAGGGCACCGCCGGTGCGGGACGCGCGCTCGTAGTCGTGCTCGAACTCAATTTCGGCTTCGACAACAACGCTCGAACCCGATGACGTGTCCCAGTCAATCGGATGCAGCCGATACTCCTGGGCTGGGCGGGGCAGGGCGTCGTCACCGAAAAGGACCCATTGTAGGGCGACAGATGCGGTCGTCTTGCCAGACTCGTTCTCCGCACGAACAACAGTCAGGCTTCGACCATCGGCCGCCGAGAAGTCCAGCTCCACGTTGCGCAGCAAGCGAAAGTTCCGAAACCGCGCTCGCCTAAACCTCATCGTTCAGGGGTCGTGGAGATCATTGCCTGCCTTTCGTCCGCTCGACCGGCATGACACCTGATTGTCGCGCGAGGTAGTCGCCCAACCGCTCGCACAGATCTTCAACCTGCTGCTGAATCTGAGTCGCCCGCACCGCGTGTTGGCGTTCGGCGAGCAAAATGTCTCCGACGGCTATCAGCAACTCTTGCCGGTACCCGCTCACGCGCTCAGGGGCTTGTCGACACTCCTGCTTGATGACCTCGACCAACAGCCGTTGTGCGATCGCCACTCAACACCATCCTTCAGAGGTAGGTGCCAATCAAACGAGTAATTGCGGAAATCGCTCCCTCCTCTGATCCCGCGTTGGTAGCGAGCGTCGCAAATGCAGAGGCGCGCGTAAGCTCACCTTTAAGTATGGCTGCCATCTCACTTCTTGCAACGCTTGCCGGCAGCCCTAGGGGCGGGACCACCACGAAATCATGAATCGTCGCAAAGGGCTTATTTGTTCGTTTAGAAATGCGTAACACGCGACCCCTTCGTTGGATCCATTGTCTCTCGGCCGTGGTGCTAGCAAGAATGTAGGCACGATCTATTTCGGGGATGTCGACTCCTTCATCGAGCACTCGCATTGCGGTGAGCACCTGAATCCCGACGCCTTTCACGAAGTCATTCATGAGATACTCGGAGATGCCAGATGCCGTCTCCTCTGCGGTTAACTGATGAACGCGAACACCGTACTTGTTCATCAAGAGCGCGTTAATTGAAAGGAGCTGCTCTCGTCCCTTATCGCTTGCGTAGACGAGAGTGTGCCGAAGAGTCGTGCGTTCTTCCTGCGAAAACACTTGCTCGAACGCCCCGAGCTTGTTGGTGGCATGTTCCAGCACCCGCTTTCGCTCCATTAGGAGCTTGGTGACATAGGGGTCAGGGCCCTCGCCTGCGTCGCCACGCCAGCCCACGGTCCGTAGCTCCTTCGTCAGCGACCCCCACTCCTCGAACTCGCTGTTGGTTAGGGGCACCTCGTGGACGTGATAGCGATACGGAACCAAACACTTGCCAATGGCCTCTGCGAGCGTGAATCGAAAGACAACGGACCCGAAGTAGTCCCTCAACCCCGCCGTGCCCACACCGTCATATTGACGATCAGGTGTCGCTGACAGCCCGAGCCGATACTGAAAATCCACCGCACGACTTAGGAACCGAGCCGTTCCAAGGTTGTGAACCTCGTCGGCTACAAGGAGCGTCCTGCAACTTGCGCGTGCCAATGCCTCAGCGAATTCTGGGTCACAAAGGAAGTCGTGCGTTACAACGATGCATTGAGTGCTCTCAATTCCCATGGTGAGGCGTCTAAGAGCTGCGGAAACCGCAGCGAACTTGGCAGACCGAGAGCCGGAGTTGCCAGGCACGACGGGCCTGAGGCCAAAGTTCGTCGCTTCGCGGTCCCACTGATTGATGAGCGGCAGGAATGGCGCAGCGACAACTACTAGCAGTGGCTTGGACTCTTCCGATGCGTAGAGCCGATGGGCGCACTTGAGCGCAGTGATTGTCTTGCCCGAACCAGTTGCCATTTCAAGGATTCCACGGCGTCCCGCTTCCTCCCACCGAGCGATCCCTTGATCTTGATGCGCGAACTCGGCGCTCGGAGTCCTTAGGTGATCAGGTATCGAGAATCGCTGGCCTGACTTGACGGCAGCCGGATTGGATTCAGACACGCGCGTTGTCTTTGCTTGCTTGGCGGCAACCGCCGCGGCCCAGTAGTCATCCGTTGACGGCGCTTCTTCAGTACCGAAGTCCGAGAGGATGCGAGCTTTGACGGCCTCGGGAAAGTCAAAGACCAAGATGTTGTCACCGGCGTCTCCGGCCCACAGGTCCGCAAAGAAGTGATCTAGGCGCTCTATCGTCTGCAGTGCCTCTCCTCCACGCCATGATCGGGAAACGGAGACCTGCTCGACGTTGATCTGCAGCCCCTTGAAGGTGAGGTTGTTTGACCCGTGGACAACGACGCGGTCGCCCGATTCCTCCAAGAGCCAGACTTTCGGATGGAAAAGCCCGTCCCGAACTACAACGAGCCTTAGCTCAAGCCGACGCGCCGAGATTAGGTAGGCAAGACAAGCCAGCGTGTGCAAAGACAGTGCGTCTGCGGTGACTTCGGCGTCACCGCACGCTCGCATCAGGGCCTCAAGGAGTAAGGGAGCGGGGTTTGTGAGGCCCTGCTCAATCGCGCTTCGGTCTGGGCCTGACAGGTTGGGGCTCACCATGAGCCGCATTGTGCCGCTCCTTCGCGCAAGAAACGGAGCCAGTCCTGGCGCGAGCTCGCGGAGCGCATTGCTCGTGAAGAAGCCCATCATGCAGTCGTATCGCGAGGTCCGGGCGAGGCCCGGAATGAGGACTTCGCCCACGAGGTCGTCGCCCGGGAGCAAGTATATCGGGCTAACGCCGTCGAGAATCCGCAACGAATCGGAGCCCCCTGTCATCATCGGGGCGCGTGACACGAGTACTCAAACGCTTGTCCGCGTGCGCTCCGGATTTGAATCGTTCGCTTGGCCCTCACGCTATTCCCAGCACGCCGAGCTTCGAAAGATATGCCGTCCCCCCATCCATGGTGTCAAAACACACCGTCGCCGCGTGACGCAAGAAGGCCATGTGTCGCGCCGTGTCCCCGCCGGATGCAGTCTTCTCGTCAACCAAGATCACATGCTTTCCCATCGCAACGCCGAACCCAACCTCCACCGAGAGCCCGATCCCGCTTGGATTCGAGGCCTCCAAATACGCGAACACGACATCGCACCTTCGTACTGCCTCAAGATCCCATGCCGTGTACGCTGCCGGGTCTGCAAGTCCGTGGCCGACCGGATTGTGAAACCGAAATGATGGCGCTGCCTTCATCAGTGTCTCACGCCAAGCGCTGTGATGTCCGCCTGCCATGTAAACCCTCATTGGGCCTCGCGACCCGGGCGAAATGGAGGGCAGCGAGTCTGGCGCGGGTGAAAGAGCTGATTTCGACTCCGGCGGGACTGCGGCTGCGATGTCGAACGGAAGGCGTATCGTTCGGTCGTAGAACTCGAAATACCGGTGGAGAAAGGGCAATGAGAGCGCCGACAGGACGAGCAATGCCTTCGCTCCAGTTGCAAGATGAACCCAGTCCCATGGAGCGCCCTGCGTTGTTGGCATAGACGCGAACGCTCCGCCCATGAGTCCGTAGACACCGAGCAGGACTGCGACGCTCGCAACTCCGAGGTTCAGCATCGCTAGAGACATGAGGCGGACCACGGTAGCCTTGTCTTCGGATTTCATAGAAGTCATCGCGATGTTTCGAAGCCGGTGAACATCCGACGAACTCGGGCTCGGCGTGTCGAAACGCTTGCCTAGGGCGATGGTTGTCGTTCGTGTGGCAACGCGCTGTTCCAATTGGCTCCGCGTTACGATTACAGGGTCCCACTTGGCAGACTTGCCCTTGGCCATCCTAAGCAGGGCAACGATCGGAATCGCGATTCTCGCACACATTGGAGCGATCGCAAGCGCGCCAATGGTCGCAACTGCGTGGCCGGCGACATACGAGGCCGCTGCGATTAGGGCCCCGTTTGACTCTGCACCGGAGAGCCAGTCCATCGAGCCGCTTGAGGCGTACAAGACCTTGAACCCGATCAATAGTAGGGCTCCGGGCACCATGAGGCCCACCACATCAAGAAAGAATCGCTCTAAACTCGCGAACAGCTTCTCGGCATCCATTCCTGTACCTCCGAATGCAAACTGGTTTCTAGCGGCACATGTTTCGCATCGCGTTCACCTGGCGGACCGTCACCTCGGCTCTCCGATCGGCTCCACCGACTCCTGATAGCGCCCCAATCAGCATGCTGGTGACGTAGTCACGTTACGTTTGACGGCCGCGTCGCCCGAGGGTCCTTACTGGCACGCCCTGTACTCGGTGAGCGGAGGCTCAGGCGTAGCGCCGCACGTGCACCGATTCGTCCCGATTCATCAAGCCTGCGAGCTCGCGACCGAGCTTGGTTGCGCTGCTGTCCATCTTGCGAAGGTCGCCACCAGCACCGTAGTAGAGGATCTTTACGGCGAGATTCTGATTCTCGGACCTCACGATCATCCTCCGGTTTGACGGGTCCCAAAGGAGCCCGCTCCATGGCTCCACCGCAATATCCATGGGCACGGACGCGATCCTCTCAATCGACTGTCGCTCGGTCAGCCCGTCGTCGCGAAGCGCAACGAGAACCCGCACAAGGATCGTTAGGCCGATTGGCCTGAAAAGCAGGTGACCGCCCGCTCGGGATCGGAACTTGCCAGCGACACCGTTGATCTGGGGCGCAGCTGCCATCGCGCGTACAGCCGGAAATACCATGGCGATCCCGTCGAAGAGCTTGGTTGCCGCCTTTTCGCCGTCCCGGAGGACTGTCTCGGGCGGTCGGAACCGTTTGAACTTGTTCCAGTTCTTGTGTAGTGATGCGAATTGGTGTCGAAGATAGATGTCGAGAGCATCATACAGTGCCACGATCGACGTAAACTCGTTCTCGTTACTGGAAGGCATGCTCTTGGTCGCTCGTAAGGAAATCTTGTTTCGGAAGAGCGGATGACCGTCCACGAGTCGTCGGGTGATAATCGCCACTGCGTCGTCTTCATCGAGAGCGATGACGTCCTTCTTCCCAACTGGCTTGGCATAGCGATTCAGCGTCGTAAACAAGCGCCTTGAGCGCTCCATTCCGGCGGGACTCATGGAATGAGCCACGAAAAGCGCTGTCATTTGTTCATCGGCAATGGCTGGATTCAACGCAATTGCATCCTGAATCCCAACCACCCGGTGCTGGCCATCCAACGCAAAGAGTCGCTCACCACCGGACAAGCGCAGTATGCCGAGCGTGTCGCGAATGCTCTCCGGCATGTCTTCCGGATCGAGAATCGGGTTCTCTTGAACTTGGATGTCGAGCCAGTCGGGTTCACCATCGTACACACCCACCACAATGGAGCTAAAGAAACGCTCCTTCGATTGCCGAACGAGGTATTCACCGATGTCGTGGGCGCGACTGGTGACAGCACGCTGAATCAATTCATTGAGCGCATGGCTCGGGTGAATGGCGGTCGCCAAACTCACCCGCGCGGCCACGTCGCCAAGGCGCATCGCCGCGCAGTAATAGATCCAGCTGCCCATTCGGCAGCGAAGAGCAGGCACAAGCAGTTCGCCAGCGGCGGTGCTCGCATCTCGCCTCTCCGGAACCGAGCGACTTTTGTGCATTGCGATCCTTCCTGAGGACGTTGTGGGAGACACTGGGCGAAGCTCGTTAGAACGCCCGTTCAGCGCGTGCTATCGTGGCGGGCAGGCGCGTGTTGAGGGGAGGCGTCAGGGCCTCCAGCAGCGCGTCCTCGGTTGCCTTCCGTTTTGTCGCCGAAACGGCTGCGAAAGTAAAGAAGACGCGACCCGGGAAGTCACGGAAAAGCGAGTACAGCTGTTGTCGAGCATGCTCATGCCCGCGTTCCTCGCGCAGGTAGCTCCGAAACCGGTCCTTCAGGGAAACGGACTCGCCGACGTAGAACAGATAAGATGCGTCCAAACGCGCATCGATTCGCGGTTGTACCAGAAACGCATAGACACCCGCAGTGTCTGGGACGGCGGTTGCGCGCGATGCAGCGAACTCGACCGTTGTCCATGCCTTTGACGCCAGCGGATACGCTTCCCACGCTGGCGGATACAGCATGAACTCCCTCCTGTAGGGAGCGCGGTGGTGTGCTAGGTCGTGACTCTCTCGAAGAACCCGTTGCGCGGGAGTGGCTCCGGCTCGGCGGCGCGGCGGCATGAGGGAATCTGGGTGCCGAACGAAGGCGGCGAAAGAGGATGGGGCTCGAGACTCGCTTGGTTACCAGAAAAGCCCTTCATAGGAGTCGCCTGGATCGACGAACAGCATGTCGTGATGTATGCCGACGTCGTCCGCGGGTGCATTGGCCTTCTTCTGCTGGCACGGTTCGCAGAGCGGCTGGAGGTTTCGGAATGCAGCATCGCCGCCGCGAGATCTCGGCTGGATGTGATCGATCGTCAGCTCCACGCTCGACTCGTGTGCACCGCAACCGAAACACCGATACTCGTACATTTCGAGCACGAGGTCGCGCATCGCTTGTGACGGCCTTTTCTTCGTGCCGGTGTCGGATTCAAGGTCGTAGTTCTCATCGAGGAATCGGCTGACGATGAAGACATCATCGCCGCCCCAGGGTCTGAGAGAGCGCCGGCACCGCACGCACGTCCAGTGTGGATCTTGGCCCTTTTCAACAGCGGCCTTGATGGACTCAACTTCGTCCTCGCCCACCTCTATCGCGATGTCTTCTTCCCACGAGGACGCCGAGATCGGCGGTAGGCCGCCAGAATAGAAAGGGCCGGACTGCTCGCAATCCGCGCACAGTGGTCCGCGAATGCGGACGTCGATTACTTGCGTTACCGTGGCGTGCTCGCGCCGCAGATTCGCGTAGTAGCGAGCTGCCTGGCGGCGCGTCCAGACTTCACGCTCGTGGATTCCCTTGTCGGTCTCGATGTAGGGTTGGAAATGCGGCATGTTGGTTCCCCTGCCAGCGAAACCTAACTTTGCTGTCGATTCTGCTGTCGAGTGACCCCAACATTTCCCGGCAACCCCTGCGGTGGCAATTGGCAGATCGCGTGGTTCGTCAACGATTTATAGGTTTCGTGTCGGACTTCAGAATCCGGTGGGGTCGCCTGGAAAGCGTGTGGACTCTAGAGAAAAAAGGACGGCCCCCGCGTTTCGCGGGGGCCGTCCTCAACTGCAGATCCTTCGGGCTTCGCCCTCAGGATGACAACTGACTACTCCTGACCGCCAGCCCTGATCGGCGGAGTCGTCGGCGCAGCACGACCGGCATTCAGGTCATTCCAGTTCATGATCGCGTTGAAGCCGAGCATGAACGTGCCCTGGGTTTGCCACCGCCAGAACGGACGGATGGCGAACATCACGACGTGCCCTTCGCCGATCGGCGCGTCCACGATCTGCGCGCGACCGCTCAACACCCGACCACCCGCCAGCGTGCCGCTCAACAACATCTGCGCGGTGTCGGTGGGGAACTGCATGATGACGCGGGGGCGCGTCAGCGGATCGGGCTGATTGCCGCCGCCGCCGGGTCCACCGCCACCACCACCGCCGCCTCCGCCACCGCCTCCACCGCCGCCACCCTCACCACCGACGCCGGCACCGGGAGCCCCACCAGCCGCGCCGCCACGAAGGCCGCGGTCACTACCCGGTGCAGCCGCACTCGGCGTTGGCCCGTCCCACGGCGACAGCAACGGCTGCGTCGCCATCGGCGTTATGCCCTGACCGACGCCAGGGATGGCCGGACCACCACCGCCGCCGAATCCACCAAAGCCGCCGGCACCAGGGCCCGCCACCTGGAGGATCGGGTCCTGGCTGAAGTACACGGGCATCTGCGTGCCCTCGTACCCGTACACGATCGGGCTTTTCTTGTCCGCGATCATGCCGCGCATGATGGAACCGCGCGCGAACAACGCCGACGAACTCTCGATCATGATGCCCGTCGTGTACTTGTACTCGGGGAAGATCGTGGCGGTGGAACCTTCCGTGATCAGCGTGCCGCCCGCCTGCACGAACTTGTACAGCTCATACAGACCCTCCACGCCCATGCCGCCGCGGATGTCGTCGCTCTGGTCCATATAACCCAAGTTCGGTGTCTCGGCGGTCTTCTTATAAGGAAGGGGAGCGCCGGGATTCTTCGCGATGCCGTTCACCTGCCCCTGCGCGTTGCCACCCACGTGCGGGAACACGATGACGTCGTACTTCGCCCGCAGGTTGCCCTCGCGCAGCTTCTGATCCGCGAAGTAGGTGTACGGCACGCCATACGTGTCGAGCGCGGCGCGCACCCAGCCTTCGTTCTGCGTGTTGGCCCACGAGTGGATGTAGCCGATGCGCGGCACGTCCAGGTCGTGCGACTTGACCGTGGGCGCCGTTGCCGTGGCGACGGCCGACAGACCCAGCTCCGTCAGGACCGGTTCGAGCTGAGCGCGGTTGGCCTTGCTGATGATGATCGAGCCCGCCAGGAAGTTCTTGCCTCCCACCGCAAAGTCCTCCTCGGCCGCCGACATCTTCACCTTGGCGAACTTGAAGCGGAACGACATCAGGTTGTTGTCGCTCGTGTTGGCGACCACCACCGTGTTGCCGTTGCCTTCGATGCCGCCGGCGGCTTTCACGTCCGCCGTCACCATCGTCATCGGCTGATCGAGAATCGATTTCTCGCCGATGGCCTTGAGGTCAATGTTGCGCATCAGCTGGTACGTCCAGCCCGTGTCGTCGTACGGACGCGGGTTACTCACCGCAAACTGCTGCAGCGAGAAGTACATGTCGCCCATCGTGCGGTACGGCTGGTCACCGCGGACGATGTAGTCGCCCGCCTTTACCGCTACGCCACCGACGGAGAAGTCCGCGTTGGCGCGATGGAACTCGAGGCCCTGCACGCGCAGCGAGTTGACGACATCCGCCGCCTCTCCCTTTCTATATTGGCCGGCCGGGATGACCCACGCGTACGTGGGACCGGTCGTGCCCTTGTCCACGGCACGCTTGTTCTTGATCCAGTAGTTCTCGAGGTACAGCTCCTTGTTCCTGGCCACGTGGCTGAGCGAGAACAACACGCCGGACTGCTGGATGTTGGTGTTGTTCCGCGGGCCCCACTTGATCACCGGCAGCGGGGGGTTGGGACGGAACCATTCGCGGCTCGTGACGGTGGCGCCGGCGCGGATCGTGGTGGTGTCTGGCCCGTAGCTCGCCACTTCATAGAAGCGGCCGATCGCGTTGTGCGCGTGGGCCGCGAAGAACATGTAGTTCGGCGTCCAACCATCGTAGAAGCCGTACGTCCATACGCCTGGGACGCCGCGCTTGGTCATCTCCATCACGTCGTTCTTGGCCAGCATCCACCACTCGTCCACGGTGATGGCGTCGATGCCCTCGTTGTACGGGCCCGTGCCGGTGGACGCGTAGAGATACGTCTGCGCCTCGTGCAGGTCGTGCAGGATGATCGGGTGCCACTCGAGGAAGTTCTTCGTGACGGCCTTGGACAGGGCAAGGAACTGCCCGACGTGGTCGCGGTTGTTGTCGTGCGCGACGTACTTGCCCCAGTACATGAGCGGCAGACGCGCGTCCGTGCGCGCGCGCTTCTTGTTGAAGTAGTACGTGTCCACCTGCTTCTCGCGACCGTCTGGCTCGATGACCGGCGTGATCATGGTGATCACGTTGTTGCGAATGGTGTTGATGAACGGCGTCTCTTCGACGATGAGCCGGTAGGCCAGTTCCTGGAGCATCTCAGGGCCGCCAGTCTCGCCGGAGTGCATGCCGCTGGTGAGCCAGTAGATCGGCTTGGCCGTTCCTATAATCTTGCGTGCCTCCGCCTCGGTGGTTTTGCGCGGATCCGTGAGCGTGGCGAGCATCGCCTTGTAGCGGTTGAGGTCGCGAATCGTGGCTTCGTCGGCGACGACGAGGACCACCATGTCCCGGCCCTCTTCGCTCTTGCCCATCGACCAGTAGGTCGCGCGGTCGGAGGCCTTGTCGAGGGCTTCGAAATACCGATTGATGTCCTTTGAATACGTCAGCTCACCTGGGGTTCCGATGATCCTGCCATGGAACTTCAACGGAGTTGGCACTGTCGCCGACGCAGGCAAATGGTCGACAAGTTCTGTCGAGATTCGCGGGTCCTGGAGGTGCTGCTTGATGAGCGCGGTGTAGGCGGAATCGTTGGCTTGTTGGGCACCGCTCTGAGTACCGAGTGCGAGAATCGCGACGAGTGCGCTCAAGGCGCGGTGGGGGGAACACGACATCCGGAATCTCCTGGGGATGGTGGAACTCATCCTAGAAATACGTTTTCAGGGGTCAGTTCGTTGGGTCGCGGAGCGCGTGCAACGTATTGCGTTTTGCGCCGTGGCGGCGTCGCGTAACAGGCATGCCGCACTTGTCTGCAGCTATTTCGAGAACCACATCCGCGCCGCGGTCGCAACGAGCAACACGGCGAACCCGCGTTTCACCGCCAACGGCGTCATCTGCTGATTGATTCGCGCGCCGACGTATGAGCCCAAAAACAGCCCGATCGCCATCAACAGGGCGGCGCTGACCTTGACGTTCCCATCCTTATAGTAGGTCCAGGCGCCGAGTGCGCCGACCGGGAGCAGGAAGACGGCGAGGGACGTTCCGTTGGCCAGCTTGGGCGCGAACCCGGCCAGAAAGATCAGGGCTGGAACGATGACGATGCCGCCACCGATTCCGAAGATGCCGGCCAGGACGCCGGCACCCAAGCCAATCAAT
>ERZ1292623.1267-Hain-H51-01um-R1-1267-length-24643-cov-6_pt1 | contig 24643 bp, 31 predicted proteins | sample MGYA00564398_ERZ1292623 | MGnify/ENA primary metagenome ERZ1292623 (study PRJEB36523, sample SAMEA6512633) | groundwater metagenome | collected 2019-01-07 | study: AquaDiva: Metagenomics assemblies of 32 groundwater samples | reverse complement strand
GACGGCCGCCGCGCCCTGCGGCAACAGACGCTCTGGAAGCACGTTCAACTGCGTGAGTCGCGTCTGGCTGCTGAGATGTCCAAGCTCGGACCGTTCGAGTTCTCCCTGCGCAACGGCCCACCCGCACGGCACTTGACCTGCGCAAACTACGATGCCTGCTTGACCCTCGCAGCGGTCTGCAACTGGGGGTCGTTCACCTGCGAGGGTTGCCGCAAGGCTGTGGGCACCTGGGTTGAGGACGTGACGCCCTCCCCGCTCGTCTACTGACACCGGCCCAACGCACCGCCAGAAGGTGCCCAGCGTGCGTTCTCCTCCAGCCCGTGCCAGTCTGCGCGTGCTCCGGCCAGAGACTCGGAGCGGAGAAGCGCACATGCCAGCACCTGCACCCACCACCTCGATCGAAGAGCTGAAGGCCCGCTCGCAGGAGCCGCCTCCGCCTTCCGGCCCGCGCGTCGATTCGGACGTCCCGCCCTTCCAGAAGCGTCAGCTGCCGTCGGCACTGCGGGATGACCTCTCGCGCCTCACCGACGAGGTGCGCCACACGCCAGAAGAGGTACCAGAGACCAAGATCGACCTCGGTCCGCTGCCCGAACACGTACGCAAGAAGCGGCAGGCGGAAGAAGCTGCCGCAGCTGCGGCCGAGGCGGAGGAAGCCGCAGACGGTGACACCGAGCTGCGCAAGGCGACAGAGGCCAGGCTGCAGCCGCTCGACTTCGGCGACCTCGTGATGACCGGTCGTGTGCTGCAGGAGGTGCCTGTCCTGCCGGGCAAGTTCCACGTCACGTACCAGTCGCTGCTCGGGACGGAGGTGCACTGGATCGAGCGCAACGTCTCGCTGCAAGGCCTGCACGACAACTTCCAGCGCGCCTCGTGGGTGATCTACGCGCGCATGACGATGTCGGTCACGCACCTCAACAAGAAAAAGCTCACTGACCACTACGTGCCCGGTGAAGACCGCGTCGACCCTGAGCTGTTCGCGCTGAAGCAGCGTGAGATCCTCCGCCTCGGGGAGCGACTGGTCGAGCTCATCGTGAAGAACCTCGGCTGGTTCGACCGGCGCCAGGAGGCACTGGTCAAGGACGCCCTGGACACCGCAAAAAATGGCTAACGACCTCTGTGGGTTGGGCCCAGGCGAACATGCTCTACGACATGCGCCAGGGCCCGCCTCCTCCCGGCAGCCTGCAGGAGGTCGTTTGCGCGCTTGTTCAACAGTCACGCCGGGAGCAGGACCTTCTGCGCACGATGCTGCTCGTGCCCACTGTGGAACCGAAGCAGCGAGCTGAACTTCTGGAAGCGTACAAGCACGCCCTGGCCCCGTACCTCGCCGCCGAACAGGGGCGCCTGGTTGACCGCATGAAGGCCATGAGCGACAACGCGTTCCGGCAGGGGCCGATCTACATCGCGCTCACGCCCGAGCAGCGCAGCCAGTAGCACGGAGGTCGATTTCCTACCAGTTGCGGTGTGACTGAACGTGAAATCTGAACTAGTTGTTTCGATTGAAACGAGCACTACGCAGCGTGCCCTGTCTGTTTCTAGCCAGTACGTGTTACCTACAGCACTGAGGTGAGCCCATGCGCCAGTTTCTCGTCGCCGGAATCCAGCAGCAGCTCGTGTTCGGAGTGGGCCGTGTGCAGGAGCTGTTGTTCGTTGACGTCGACACCGGTGAGCAGTACGCCATGCCGTTGTCTGAGGAGCAGGTTGCGCACATTCTGGCGCTGGTCGGAGAAGGGGCCACGGGGCTGGGTGACGCGCACGAAGCCGACGTCGGCGAGCACGTGCAGGAAGACGCGGCGCATGAGGTAGAAGGTGAGCGCGACAAAGAAGGGACCGCGGGGGTGGGAGAGCGGCTATCTGGCGCGCGCAGCGCAGTGGCAACAGCCGACACTGGGTCACCCGCGCAACCCGGTGACGACGGCCTTCCCATGGACTTCTAGCCAGCAGACATGGGTCTGTGGTGCGTGCTTGCGGCGTAGCTACACCAAGACGCGCCACCGTGGGTGCACACACTGCTGGGAGCACTACTGGCGCCACCAGCCTGCGTACACCCCTGAGCCGCTGCGCTTGTTGCTGGGAACGGACGGCCAGGCGTTTGCCGATCGCTGCCGGGAGCAAGTTAGCGAAACAGACGCGCGGCTGAGTGCGCTGTGCGATCTCTACGGCGGGGTGTACCCGCTGCCGTACCCGCGCGTTGTGGCACTTCTGAACCAACCGGCGGCCAAGGCCGCGTTCCCGTCACCCAGCAACGGCTACTGGGTAACGCAGGTGTTCGTTGGTGAACACTGCTACGTGTCTGTTGGCGCGCCAGTGGACGGGGTTTGCTACGGCCTCTGGCACGCTGGGCGCGGGAAGCCAGGTGACGCGCACTACGGTGGTGTGTTCGGCGACGCGTCGGACCCAGTTCCACCGCCAGGCCATGGCGAGCGAACAAATACCGTGGAAGTTCTGAGCTTGCCCAGCGTGGGGTCACTGTAGTAGGCTGCGCGCGGCACTAAGTGCTGCGCTCAGTCTACAACACGCGCAAGCACGACGAAGACGCCCAAGCGGAGGCCAGCATCATGAGCGCAGCAGACGGACAGGAACCCGCGCTGGAGTACGCGCGCGATGAGTTGCCAATGCCGGCGACCAAGCAGGGCGTGCTTGACCTCATGCGCCGCGTACTGTCCAAGCCGTACGTCGAGGAAGTCGTCCTCCGGGCGGACTCGCCGGTTCGGGTGGCCTGGCACAAGGCGCCCGAGGACTCCTTGTTCTTTGGCGACGTGGAGGACGAGCCCGACGTGGTGTTGGCGCGCATCGTGCTCATCGAGCTCGGCTCAGAGTCGTCCGATCTGCGCGTGCTGTGCGAGGGCTTGCTGGCGTTATCGGCGCGCGGTCTCTTCCCGTCGCACATCTGGTACGGCAGCGAGAACAGCCTGAAGACGTTGCTCGGCATCCCGTGGTCGATGCCGCTGCCTGCGCTCTCGGACGAAGCCGGCCGCACCGAGTACAACGTCCTCGGCACGCGTGGGCGTCTCGTACCGGAGCTCCCCCCAGACGTCATCATCCTGCTCGGTGCCGCAGTACAGGGGGCGACACTTGCAGAAGTCAGCACAGGTGTCAGGATTGTGATCTGACCAGAACCCGAACCCGAGCCAGAACAAGGAGAGCTCCCATGACCGCGAACAACAGCCCCGACGGCAGCATTGCCCCCCGCAAGAAGGCCGCGAAGAAGGCAACCATTTCGCCGGATGTCGAGCGCATCCAGCTGGAGATGAAGGACACCATCGAGGCATCCGGACTCGGGCGGGTGGCACGGGTGTCCAGTCGGAATGGGGACGTGCGCCTGCTGCTGCAGGGTGTCGACGACGCCAGGATGCTGCAGTTCCTGGGGGTCTTCCTGCAGCAGGAGGAGAACCACGCCGGGACGTGGGTCTCGTTCATCGGCCAGAAGTACTTCCTGAACCAGGGCGCCCTGACCAGGGCCTGGGTCGTCTTCTTCGACGTCGGCGCCAGCGGCGACCTGTCGGCCAGTGCGCAGGTGTTCCGTCGCCTCGTCACGGCATGTGCGGACCGCACGGCGGCGATGCCCAAGCGTGAGGAGCCCGAGGAGATGGTCGTCGGCCTGCCGTGGACGAGCGGTACCGAGGAGCGCGATCGCCAGCACTTCGTCGAGCCCGACACGAGCGGCCAACGCTTCGCCGGCGGCCTGCGCGCCCGCCCGAGCTCGGTCGGCCCGGACGCCGCTGGTCGCAGCAACCGACCTGCGTTCGCACCACGCCGCTAGTCCACCGGCGAGATGAGCAGCGGCGCCTGCGCGCCGGAGGCATCCCATGGCAGACGAACTGCTGACCGCGAACGCCGAGCAGACCATCACGGCGAAATATCTCATTCAGGTGAGCCTCACGCACCGGCGCGGCAAGCACATCCTGGGCGGCATCCACCTGTTCAAGAAGGGCAGCTCGTTCGGCCGCCGTGACCGCATGCTGTACCTCTGCCCGACGCCGAAGTGCAAGGGCTTTTTCCACGACACGTTTGAGCTCACCCCCAAGGAGCTTGAGGAGATTGCTACGACGCTGAGCAAGGACCCCGAAGACACCCGCTACAAGGACTGGCCCCTCACGGCGCAGATGCGCTATGTGAACTGGGAAGAGCAGCTCGTGCTCTGCGATGTCTGCTGCAAGCAGAGTATTCGTGGTGAGCTACCGGACAGCTACGGTTTCCACACCACCGGTCCAGCCGCTGCTGGCATCGTTGCCGACTTCTGGCGGCACCTGAAGTGCGATGCCGACGTCTACATGGTGCACACCTGGGAAGAGGGCGCGCTGCAGAAGGCCAAGAACGAGTTCAACCGTTCCAAGCACGTTCCCACGTACGAGCGCAGTCTCGACAAGGCCCGCAATCGCGAGATGGTGTTCTACCAGCTGCGCAACATTCTGAGGGACACCCAGGCCGGCGCGTCGGTAGATCGACGCTTCCAGGCCTTGCTGGAGGCGTAGATGCCGCCCCGCAGCAGGAATGCGCGTAACTCCGGCGCCGGCGCTGCACCGTCACCCTGGCGGCAGATTGGCACGCAGATTGGCGCCAGGCCCCGCATCGCGCTGTGCCCTATGTACGCGCCGACCAGGCGCATGCAGGCGGCGCGCGGACCAGACGACAGCCCGTGGGTCGCGCTGGTCAGCACACGAACTGAAGAACTGGCGTGGTCCTTGTACCGATTCGACCACGGTCGCGCGCTGGCGGGCCAGGCCGGCGTACTGCCGCCTGACTGGGAACCCCAGCACGCTGGGCAGCTCGGCATCGGGTCGCACCTCAGTCTGTGGGAGGCACGGCAGGCGTCGCCAGTGTCGCGTCTGGCGTGGGATAGCTACACCGGTTGGCAGCCCACAGCACGCGACATGGCAGTCGACACTGGTCTTGACTCCGCGCCGGCTGGCACGAGTACCGATCCAGACGCGGACGTAGACATCCTGCGTGCGCGTGAGTTTTTCCGGACACATCCGCCCGCGACCGCCCGACCGGCGCCAGCGGTGGCGTACCCACCGTTGCGCGCACCAGCTGCGCCGCATGAGGTTGCGCTCGGTGTTGACGGGAGTCCGTGGGTTGCCATGTTCGACCCCGAGGACGGCGACCTGGTCTGGGACCTGTACCGGTTCAGCCCCGCCACGGTCAACGCCGGCGCTGCGGGCGTGAACCCACCAGAGACGGCGCCCACGTACGATGGGGAGCTGGGCATTGGCTCGTACCACAGCCTGTGGCAGGTGTACCAGGCCACGTTCGGGGATGGTGCGCTCGTAGAGTTGCATTGGGGCGGCTACACCGGGGTGCGGCCGTCAATCGATACCAGGGTCGGAGCGAACTACCCCGCGGCAGAAGCGTCGCCCGGACCCGTGGCTTGGAACCCACGTCCGGCGATAGACCCGCTGGGCCCTGACGACGTGGTGCAGAACCCAGACGTTTCTGCCTGGCACGCACTCAACATCGGCAGTAGCGCCACCCCGACACTTGTGTGGCAGTTTCGCACTGCAGCCGCCGAGACTGCAGCTGCGATCATGGCCGCAACGGGGGTGCCGAGCGAGTACTTCTTCGGTGGCGACCTACCGGACAATGCGCCGGAACCGACTAGCAGGCATGATGCGGCGGTTTCCGCTGACTTTGCTGCGCCTGGTTCGGACAGGACGGCGCTGCAGATATTCGAGCTAGGGGCAGGGGCTGAAGCGGCTCGTCGGCACCTCTGGGTAGGGTCAGCAGCTCACATTCCGAACCTGAGTCAGGAAGAACGGGATCGGATGATGGGGGTAACGCCAGTGCACGTAGCTCCGGCGACACTCCTCATAGGACGTTCCGATATACAGCCCAGCAACACGCTCAACATCGCCCCAGCCACTTGGGCCGGCATGGTGATGGCTCTGGGTGAGAACATCAGGGGCAGGTCGGCCAACGGGGGCGCGTACAGTGCAGACGAGCTCCTGTACCTGGTGGTCCGGTTGCTGAACGAGCGTGCGCTCGCTGGGTTCGTGGCGCTGACAGCACCGCCGCTGGCGGCTACGCTGGCGGACGACGTGACGGCGGTAGCGATTCCGGCGCGGGTGCCCCGTACGGCGCGCCTCGACCTGGACGACGACACGGAGGGCGGTGATGCCTAGGCACAGTTTGTGGCCCTCCTGGTCCGAGATGGGGCAGCGCGGGTCGTCGTGGTCGAGCAGTAGCACGACTGCGTTTCGGCAGGAGTACCTGATGTCTAACTCGACCAACGTGCAGTTGCCGCAGCCTCCGGATGACGACGCGCCGCCGCACACGGTGTCGCCGGCACGCTTGCGCGCCGAGTGGTTGGAGTTCGCACCGGATGACGAAGATGCCGCCTGACGTAGACTTGGATGAGGTCACGCGCGCGGTTTCGCGCGCGTTCACTACGTCTGCAGGCGCGCGTGGGCCGTGGACGTCTAGCAGCGAGGACCAGCTGACTGACGCACTGAATCGCGCCTTGCGCGCAGCTACTGGCGGCGACACGGGCGAGGACCCGCGTCGGCAACTGGCCGATCGGGTCGACGTGCAGGAGGTAGCACCGGACCAGTACCAGGTCACGGTCTGGCCCGTGCTGCCGCCGGAGCGTATCGAGATCACGGTCTGCGTGAGTGAGCGGGCACTGGAGAGAAAGACGTACCGAGCTGAATGGCTTCAGCTCGAAGACACGGAGGAAGAAGACCAAGAAGGGGGGCCTTGATGCCCGAGGATGTGACCGAGGCGCCAGAGTTTGAGCTGTTGCACACGGGGTCGGAGCACGACACGCTGAACCAGGTGCGCGCTTGGGCGGCTGCGTGCATGTCTGCGCTCCTGCCGCGGGGCAGGACGTTTCTGGCGACGCGCATTGACCTGGCGAACGGAGGCGACCGGTACTCGGCGGTGGAGTTCTTAGACGGGGTGTCTGAGCGCATCAGGACCAGCCGCGGGCCCTGTAGCTTGACCGCGACCGGGTTCTGGTCAGGGCAGCCGGTAGACAGCGAGGAGTCCAACATCGCTGCACAGGTGGTCAGTGACGGCTCTGGCGGCTGGCAGGCGTTTGTCGTCTCGTGGCGCGTGAGCGTGTCCATGCACAACCCAGCCGGCGAGCCCCCAGGAGTCCCCAGGGTTCCAGGCGAGCTGAGCATGGAGCCAGTCGGCATACCCACACCGCCAGAGTTCGTTCTCCGCATGTTGGGCAGCGGAACGAGCATCAATGTTGCGCTGCGCGGGACAGGACCGTACTTCGCGCTGATTGGGCCGCCAGCACAGCTCGAGCCAGCGCCAGCAGCGCGGGTGTTGCCCGTGTGCTTGGTCTACGACGACACGGCGCCAGACGCCTACGGGTCGAGATACGCGCGCGTGGTTCGGCTGCTCAGGATCTGGCGTGCACGGCTGGTGTCGGGCGGGTACGACTGGGCAGATGTTGGCGAGACTGAGCCGAGTCCGGAACTCGTGAACCGGATCAGACAGGACTTCGCGCGGCAGTTCGCAAGCCACGAGCGGGATCAGTTCATCCCGCCGTATCGAAGCATCTACGTGCAGTACGCAGACGGGCATCTGCGGCTCAGTGTCGAGTACGAGCAGCTGCGCCTGTGCGTGGACGTCCCAACTACCTCCCAACCCGCCGCGGTTCCACCGCGCGACAGCGTTGTGCCGGTAGTGCTGGTAGGCGCGGACACGTCTGCGACCGTGGCCGGTCCGGATCTGGAACCCGTTGTCCGATGGCTGCGGGCAGCGCATGCGTTGCTGGCGCCTGACTATCGGCAGATACACGGTTGGGGCGCCCCCACGCCTGAAAGTCTCCGCGCGGTGCAGAGCTGGGTTGTCGCGGAACTGAACACACTCGCGGCGGCGTACGTGCGGATACCCAGGTGTGTGGTCTCGGTTCAGCGCGACAGTGCGTTTCTCCGTCTAGCCGTCACGTGCCCAAGCGTCAGCCTGTACGTGAGTGTGTACATGGGCTGGTCGTTGCCGGAGCGCGAAGCAAACCAAGTGCTGTCTGGGGCTAGCAGCTTGTTGCCTGCCGCAGACGCGCGTAAGAAGGCCGACGTCGCGTCGCCTGCACCGGCCGTTGTTCCGGAGCTGCGACCGAACACGCGCACCGCCTGGCTTGACCTCTTCGAGGACGAACCAGATCCTGGCGCGCAGTAGTTCTGACCGCGGGCACACCGCCCACGCCGAGGCCATGTGGCAGACCAACAGAGCGTGAGCGCCCGAACGCTCTTTGCCAACATCGAGCACCAGCGTCGGCTGTTGCATGTGTTCAACGCCATCCTCACGTTTCTCGACACGCAGATCGAGGAGGTTGAAACTCTTGGTGCGCGGAGTAAGCTCCGCTCCCTCGTCGACGGGGCCAACCCAGAGGACATCGAGCAGGTTGTCGACGAGGTCTTACGGCTGCGCATGGGGCACAGTACGGAGATGGAGAGCCTGCTTGCCACAGAGGTATCGCGTGGACCAGACCACAAAGCCGAAGTTCTTCCCGCGCCTGCTGACGCCCCAGGACCAGCCGGAACAGAAGAGCCCAGAGGAAGCACCGGCGCCACCGCAGGCGACGAACTACCACCCAAGCCAGGCGCAGGACCAGCCGGAGCCGGAGCCGTCGACGGCCAGCCAGAGCAGCCCGGTGGCAAACGAGCCAGCCGACGAGCCGGCGGCGCCCCCGACCAGGAAGAAGCGCAAGGCGAGGGAGCTGCCCCCGCAGCCCGTGTCCGTACAGCCGGAGGCCGGAGACGGAAGCGCGCAGGCGCAGCCGCCGGCGCCCGCTGACCAGCCGCGTCCGCAGGCGAAGATCAACCTCGCGCAGCTGCCGCCCGAGCGGCGCTTCGTTCTCATCGAAGCCCGGCTCGACAAGCTCGAAGCGACGCTGGGTCTCCTCGACCAGTACCTCGGCGTGACGATCGAGAACTTCGGTCGCCTCCACAACAGCCACAACGCGCAAGCGACGGCCGTCTCCAGGCTCGAACTGCACCTGTTCGCGCTCATCAAGGTCCTCCTCGACGAGGGGATGGAGTTCCCGATCCTGCAGGCCCGCATGCGGGAGATCATGGCGGCGGAGAACCTGTTCGACTACTGGGGCGTGCCCCAGCCCCCGCCGCCCGAGCCGGCGCAGACCGAGCCTGCCCAGGCCGAGGGGCAGGAAGAGACACAGGGGCAGGAACCAGACGCTGCTGCGTAAGGTCCAGTACCAGCGCACGCGTGTGAATCGAGCCTCGCGGGGCTAAGCATGAGGGGCGGGTCCCGGGGTGGGTCCTGCCCCTCATGCGCTTTTGGTCCGGTCAGTTCTTAGCTGCCAGCCAGTTCTCAGCAGTCAGGCGCGTCCGGGTCGTCCGGCGCGTAGTCGACAAACGACATGCGGACGCTGACGGCGGGGGTGGGCTCGTCTGCGGGTTTGACCCCCTCGCCGTTGAGCCAGTACGTGACTGCACCCATGCGGCTGTTGACGCGGAAACCGTTCGTGGTCAGTACGATGAAGCTGGTCACTTTCTTGCGTGCGAAGTCTTTGCCAGCAGTTGGCATCCCAGCCAACGCGACCGTGGCCGGTAGCATGGCCGTCGCGGTGCAGAAGTAGTACAGAAACCAGTCTTCCATCTTTCGGAACAGGTATTCCGCCGCGAAGTCGACTGCCGATTCGAGCATTGGGATTGTTGCTGGTGTGTCCGGGCAGGCGTTCACCTGGTGTGCAATCTGCTTGCCCAGCAGAAAGAACGCGGAGATGTCGTCCGGGCGGAGGTGCGACCACGCGTAGTAGATGTCGTCCCAGGTCGCAGACCCAGCACGTACCGCTTCGGTCAGAGCGCGTATTGGCTCGTCCTGAGGTCGGAACTCGTCCTCGTCGTCCGTGTCGTCTGCGCCGGCTAGGGGCTCGAGGTCGCCACTGTCTAGGTCGCCGTCTGCGTGTGGCGCCCAGCGCGTGTAGTGGTCCCACTGGCTGCGCGCGACCTGTGCGCTTATGTGGCCAACCGACTCCAGATCGAGCAGCGCTGCTGCGAAAGCGGTCGAGTCGCTCGCTACGTGCGGGTCAAGCCAGGCGGCGTGGATGGGAGCGAGCACTGCGTCTCGCTCAGCGCTGGCGATGACGACGCGGGCGATGACGTCGTCGTCATCTGTCACGCCGGCAAGCCGCTGGTCCATGCGCAGCGTGGCTTCGGCATCAGCGTGCGCGTACAGGCGCACAGTGGGGTCGCCGTCGCTGTCCAGCGGCAGTCCGTCGTTACCAACGCCGTGCGCGTTGTCTTGCTCGGCAGCCAGCTCCAGGTAGCCCTGGGCGATCCTCGTGCGCAACTGCGCTGTGGCTGCGCTGTCGGCGCGGTTGTACCGGTCTCGCTGGGCTGGATCGGCGTCGTGGTAGTCGACGTAGTCGGCTGCTGGCGCTGCAGGTGGTGCAGCAGTAGGTCGCGGTGCGCCAGCAGCAACTTGCTCCTCGGTGCGCGTGAGGTACTCAGGCCACAGGAAGCTGTCGTAGGTGGCAAACTCAGGCGCCACAACCCAGTTACCGTGGCGGAGGGACATCTCCAGATGGCGACGTAGCCCAGAGCGCTGGTAGATGACTTCGTACAAGGCGGTGGTGTCTTCCGGGGTCAAGCAGGCGCTCACGATCGCCGGTGTGTCGTCGGCGATAAGGCGCAGGACGGTTGCTACGAATGGACCGAGCTCGAATTCGGAGCCAGTTATGATGGGTGGGTACCTGGCGTCGACGCGCAGTGCCGTGGTGATGGTCTGGTACGGGATGCCAGCGACGAGGGAGTCGACACGGTCGGCATCTTCGTTGGACAAGACAGAACCCGGTGGAAGGACGGTCACCCAGTACGGTATGCCTGGGCGTGTCGCGTGCCACCCTGCTCCCAGATGCGTGGTCGTCATGTCGTCTACGGCCGCTGCGTACATGTGCTCGAATACGGCGCCGCACTCGCTGACGAAATTCCGTGCCACGCCGCTCCAGCGCTGTACGTGGTTGAAAAGGAGTGTGCCGGTAGATTCACGCCAGACAATGAAGGCGTTGACGACGTCGCTGGTCGCTGAGCTGGCGTCGATTCTGGCGTGCAGCTCGGCTGTGACGGCGGCCAGGTCGTCGTCGATGCTGCCAACCGTGTAGCGGTGGTTCTGCATACCGCTACCCCAGCTCTGGGCGATGCGGTTCGGGATGAGGCGGTAGGTCTTGGGCAACGTGCCTCCTGGTCGGTAGCTGGCTGGCTGGCTACGCCGTGGGAGTTTCCCTGGCGCTCGGACGTGGCACACGTGGGTTGTGCGCGAGGGCGTAGTACGGGTGGCAGATGCTGTCTTCTGGCGCCTGGTAGGGTGGGGCGAGGTCAGGCGGAGCGGTTACTTCTGGCCAGGATCCGTCAGCTGGATCCTGGAGCCACCAGAACTGTTCCGCACCAGGCAGGTGTCGCGCCCAGTTGGTGTGGGAGAGCAGGTCGCTTGTCGGCTGCACGCGCTGGTACACGGTGCGGGTGAGATATTCCACACGCTGCGTCTGCTTCGCCACGACGGCTGGGTCCAGCCCGTAGAACGGCATGGCGCGCAGTAAGGCGCTGAGCAAGTCCTGGCTGGTCAGGGCGCCGATGACCGGAACCAGTCCCAGCCCGCCGGGTTCGCCACCAGCTGACGCGTGCTCGGCCATCTTGCTCCAGCGCAGTGACGTCTCAGCAGCGCTGAACGCGTTTCCGAGCATGATGTTGAATGCACTGCACACCAGGTGGCCAGGGACGCTGTTGTCCTGCCTGCTCTGCCCGCAGACGGGCCAGCGCTGGCACAGGTAGGAAGCCGTGCCCCGGTCTGCGACGGCGAGGCGCCCGAGCCCGGCGAAGCCGAAGGCCATAACCTCCAGCGCGTCCACGAGGCGCGCGGTGTTGTTCGCATGTGGGGCCAGCTCTGCTGTCCTGGTGTAGCTGTCGTTGGCTTCGGTCAGGAGAACGTCGATGCGCTCTGCGGGCGAGGTGGCTCTGTCCATGGCAGTGGTCAGGTCTAGCAAGCTCAGCATGATGGCTCCATGCCGCGGTCTTGGGCACGGCATCTGCCTTGTACCACAGACGCGAGGCAGCCCTGCACGCTAAGCAAGGTGGGCGCGTCCTCACGCCCACCTCGCCATACTGCGTCGGCTACCAGCCGGGACCCTGTGGGAGCCAGGCCAGGGCCTCGGCGACCAGCACGAGCACGTAGAACCCCAGGAGCAGGCCCAGGGCCCCGAACACGTAGATCCCGGGGAGCGGCTCCCCACCAACGTCAATCATCGAAGACCTCCAGGGGGCGTGCGCCCCCAGCAAGTCTCTTATCACGCGAAATACCAGCTGGCTGCGCCATACCTGGGCGGTTAGTGCAAGAACGGCTTACCCAGCCAGAGGGCGGCGCGGGTCGGCACTGGCAGGTCGTGTGCAGTCGCGGGCAGGCTCATCAGCTGCTCCATGGTCAGGGCTTCCAGGAGTGCGCAGACGTCGTCGACACCATCGAGCTCTCGGTAGCCAACGCAGATGGCGCAGCCGCCACGGGCAACGCGCTGGAGCTCGACTTCGGGGGCGTAGAAGAAGCACACACGCGTCCCCAGTTGGGCGCAGAGGACACGCACGCCGTCTGGCAGCCCTGGGAACGGGAACGTGCCAACGTAGGCGTCGAGCGGCTCGCACCGTCCGGCCAGAAGCCTGAGAGCGCGGCAGACTTCGGTGCCCAGGTCCGCGAATGGAACGGCTGGCACGACTGCAGTCAGAGGTTCGGTCTGCTTTCCGGGTTGTCGGTCCATGCTCCGTACTCCCTATCGTAGCGTGGCAACACGGCGCCGGTGTTGCCCGCGCACCATAGTTCCTGATTGAGCCAGGAAGGTAGCGGCACGCCCAAGAACTCCCAGCCCTGCTTGGCCAGACCCAGGTCGTTCTTTCGTTCCCGCCACTGGCTTGTGCCCTCCAACCAAAGCGGAAGGAGGTCGATCAGCTTGCCATTTCGGGTGACCCAGGCGTGCTCGCGCAGAGAAGCACCGTCCCACACGTAGCCCTCGACGTAGTTGAGGGAACGAGATGGGTCGCAGCGCGCGATGTTGCGCAGCCAGGCGTTCGGCGCCGTGACTGTGGTCGAGAACCTGCCTTGGTGGTACCGCGCGTGCCATGGCGTAAACCTCGGGTCCTTCTTGGCGAACTTCTCCCAGTAGCTCGGGTTCGCGAGATCGATCAAGACACCAACAGCCTCGACCTCCTCCCGGAACAGGCGCAGCGGCCTGAACAGCTTGCCGAACAGCAGGACAAACTGCTCGCGGCCAGTACCGCGCAGGTGTCTGTCGACCGGTGCCCGTCTCCTGGCCCTGGCCATGGCGAGCCGGTGCAGCTGGTCTACGACCGTCGGTATGCGTATGTTCCAGGTCCGTTGGTCCCGCACTGTGCAACACCACCTGTGGGCAAGCCAAGCGAAAGCGTAGCTAAACACGAGCGGCGAGGCTCGTCCAGCCGCGGCGGCAGCTGGACGGCCTGGCTCGTGTGGCTGGGTCTTCGGCGGTCAGGGGCGGGCGGGTGCTGGTGTTTTCGTGGTCAGTGCGGGTGCGCCTGGGATGGCGATCCGCGCGCAGACGGCGAAGCAGGTCGTGTACGCCTCCAGTTCGAGCGGTGACGTGGGTTCGCGGTGGAACTCGTTCTCGCAGCCGGCCATGCACGCGACGGCTGGCGGCGTGTGCAGGGTCTCGTACATCGAGAAGAAGGTGGTGGTGCAGATCACAGCAGCAACGATGGCGCAGAAGGCCAGGAACGTGATGCTGCCTTCAGACAGTACTGGTCGCTCGAACCAGCGGTTGCTGCTCTCCTCCGCTGGCTGTTCGTCCGTGGGCGTCTCGGTGGTTGGGTTCGTCATGCGTCCTCCGTAGGCGTGGCGGGGGTATCCTGCCCGCCTTTCCCGTGCGCCCAGGCGGGGCACTCACAGTCGTAGACGTCCTCGCCTTCGTGGTGGACGCACTTGGCGTTGGTGCACCAGACTGCGTAGTCGCGCTCGATACCTTCAGCGTGCACCACAGTGGCTCCACACGCAGTGCACGTACTGCGTGGGTCGTCAGCGAGCGCTGGCTGGTCGTGTAGCTTCGACATGGTGGGGTTTCCTAGGTGTGCAACCACTGTCACAGCACTCCAGTCGGGTCGACGTCTTGCTGGCCGCTGAGGAAGTGGACGTGCGTGGCTTCGACACACGCGTCCGGACCGCTGCACAGCCGGCCTTCGACGTATACCAGCTTAGCCGCCGACAAGTGCTTCAGACAACGCGCGGCCAGTGGCAGGTCGCGCACTACGACGGTGTGGTAGTTACGTGTGTCGGTGCCACCGGCGGTCAGCACGGTAAGCTCGACCCGGCCGTCCGGGTGCTCACGCGGGTCCTCAGTCAGCCGTCCGATGAGCAGCACTTTGTCCAAGTCATTCACGCTCATGGCGCGGTTCTCCTTCGCGGCGAGGTCGGTACCACGCCCACAGGCTCTTCGTGTGGCAGCGCTTCCAGGTGTTCACGGGCTCCGGTGTCGTAGCCTGGTGCAGCGTGTTCCAGGCGCTGCCGCGGTCCGTCGCGTTCTTTTCGGTCCAGAAGACCTCCAAGTCGCCGGGGCTGTCACTGTGCGCGAATCGCGCGCGCAGGTGCTCTGTCAGCTCGTCGGGTAGGCTAACGCCGTCTGGGTGGGCAGCGCGTCACGGCGCCTTCCTGCGCTGGCCCGCGCCGCGAATCACTACCTCCGGCCCCCAAGCTCGCCCCCTAGCAGGCGCCGCTGGCGTTGCCGGCGTCGACGGCACGATGGTCCGTGCGGCCAGGCGCTCGATCTCGTGCGGTCCCCATCCCTTCTTGTCGCCCAGGTGCGCGCGCTCGCTTGTGGTGATGGGAACCAACCGGCGCAGCAGGTTGGCGTCCTCTGATGAGGGGATGCCGAGGTAGCGCGTGCTCGCGGCGTCGTCGTTCCCAAGTCGGAACAGGTGGACGACGCAGGACTTCTTGCGCACCTGGCGGTACGACAGGCGTTCCAGCCCTAGCAGACCGGCCGCCGCGAGCAGGGTCTTGGCCTGGTCCAACCAGTGCGCGAGTTCATCCAGCGGCAGTCCGTGCTGTGGTTCGCTCATGACCAGGCTCCCAGGTTTGCGACTTCAGTCGCCGTTCGCCACACGTCGCTATCCCACAGGCGGAACTTCCGGCTGGCGACGTCGAAGAAGCCCCACGACTGCTGGCGGCGCCCGCGCAGGAACAGTGTCCAGGCGCCGCCCTTTGGTACGTCAATGCGGTGAAAGGTGCGCGCCCGGATGACGTTGAGTGTGAACGGGCGCACGAAGCGTCGGTGCACAGTCGCATGGTCGCGCTCGTCGAGACGGTCCTCGTAGTAACCGCCGCGCAGCACCAGGGACACAGCGTCGAACGGGTGGTTGTGCAGCTCGGACATGTCGTCGCTCGCGCGAATGTGGTGCAGAAACACTGACATGTACTTCCGCCCCGGCCCGAACAGGTAGTAGCGGTCCAGGTACGGTTCGCCGGTATTTCGCGTGATACGCCGCATGGGCAGGCGCTGGATGACGACTTCGCGCAGGCTGGAAGCGATCTCGTTCAGCGTCATGGTGTCTCCTCGGGCGTGATGATTCCGTGGCACGCGAAGAAGCACGCCACCCACAGGTCGTCGCAGACTCCTGGAGCACCGTAACAGGTGAAGAAGTCTGACTGCTCGCTCCGGTACATCACCAGCAGACTGGTGTTGCCAGTGCGGATGCAGTTCTGTAGGTTCGCCAGCCGGTCTGCCACCTTGACGCGCACAGCGGTGCGCAGCCAAACCGGCGGTGACGCAACGTCTCTGCGCAGGAGCCGCTCGACGATCGGGCGGCAGCGGGCGTAGGTGGCCTGCTTGCGTGCGCGGCGGTTCGGTCCTGGCATGTCGGTACAGAACTCAACAGCGCGAACGACGTCTTCGGGCGGGAGCATCCTGCGCACGACAGTCCCGCCAAGGCGGGCCAGCTCGGTGTGCAGCGTGAGGAGTGCGTCGAGCAGAGTGGATTGCGTCCAGTCGGTGTCCTCAATGACGTCGTGGAGGTACGCCACCTGCAGCTCTTTGGGGATGTCACTGAGGTTTGCACCGTGCAGCGCGTTGAGCAACACACTGTTCACGGCGTCCAGGTGCACGACGTACGGTTCGTCACCGTACATCTGCGTGCCGTGGGCGCGGATGGCGATGTCGCGCGTCGCTTGGTGCAAGTAGGAAAGCGGCGGCTGTTCAGTCATCGCAGGTCCAGGACGCCGAGCAGGTCGTACATGTGGATCAGCTTGAAGAGCTGGTAGCCGTCGCCGTCTGGTTCGTCGCCAAACGTGGTGGTTCCGGCGACCAGCAGGCGCGCGTTCTGCTCTGGGAAGTCCCGCCAACCGACGTCCGGGCAGTCGCGCAGGTAGCCGTCGAGGTCCTCGAGCGCCTCCAGCCACATCGGCGGTGCCTCAGTGGGCGCGTGGTTGAAGAGCTCTTCCAGGTCGCCGCCCAGCTCGATGGGGATGAGGTGTTGGTTCATCCACACTGGCGGCTCGGGGAACTCGGGGTCAGGGTTGCTTGGTGAGGGGCACTCGTCCCGCCACTCCCGCCATTCGCGGACGCGCTTGAACAGCAGGTCCCTGGCCGTGTCGAGTTGTGGGCGCTTGAACTCTGTTGGCGCGAATAGCATCCAGCACACGAGGCTGCTTGACATCTAGGCTCCTCCTTTCGATTTCTGGTCTTGTACTGCCTGCGTCTGCAGGATGTCTAGGTCGAGACTGATCTTCAGCTCAACGATTCCGCCAATGTCGATGTCGCACGGCTCCAGCTTGAGATACGCGCTGGCGGTCTCGGTGCCGAGCCTCGGTGCCTCGTCGCCGACCCAGCGCCAGACGAGGACGGTCTCTTCCGAGTCGGCGATGCGCACCGGGACCTGTGCGGCGATCCAGGTTCGGCGGAGCACGGTCTGGGTTGCTGTCATGGACACGCAGGCAGGGGCAAGGTTGGGGCTGGCGTCGCGCGTCACCGTGGGCGGGGTTTCTGGCACGCGCTGCAGGTTGGTGAACGAACGCAGTTGGTCGCGCGCAGCGCACGCCCGGCTTGGCTCGTTCGGAAACGTCTCCTGCGCGGGCAGGATGACGGTCATGCTTTCGGAGCTGCCGTTCCGGTTGAGGGACTTGAGCCGTTCCAAGGCCATCGCTCCCGCCATGTCGGCGGCCAGGTCGATCGCACGGTCCTTGGTCAGCGCAACGGCGCGCAGGGTGGCGCCGCGGTAGCCGCCGGACGCACCGTAGGTTTCCTCGAAGATGGCAAAGCCGCGTACGATCACGCCTCCTCCGCTGCGCCGGCGCGTTCGGCTTCTGTCCTGGTTGCTTGGGCCTGCGCTTCCGCTCGTTCTTCTTCGGTGGTCAGGTCGAGAAACCGCCCGATCTCTTTCTGGCAGGCGTCGCACCAGTTCTGGTCGTTGGCGTTGTCCCACACCTCGTCGGTGTTCGGGTTGAGGGTCACGGTGATTGTCACGTCGGTGCTGCCGCATTCGCAACAGGCCCAACGCGGGCGGAGGTTCGACAGTAGGTCGTGCGCGAGTGCGTAGGCTCCTTCGTCGTCCAGGAGCAGCTCGACGTGATTCGCAGCGACGGCAGTGTCTTGCAGCACGACGAGGAGGTGTGCGGCGTCTTGGCTGTCGTTGTCAGTTACGGTGATCGTGGCTTGCTTCATCTCGGCGATAATGGGCATGGGGTCCTTGGCGCGTTGCGGCGCGGTGAGCCTGTCTGGGCCTATTCTCCTTCTACCGCTACCACAGGCTCAGTTGCAGGATCGGTTTGCCTGCGCACGGTGTGGGTGCATTCTTGCGCCACGGTCATCGAGGCTGCATTGAACACGAGGTACACGTGCTGCTCAAGGAAGGTTCTTCCGGCGATCTGGTCACACGGCTGCAGAAAGGCCTGGCGCACCTGGGGCTACTGTCGGGCGCACCGGACGGAAAGTTCGGGCCCAAGACCGAGGACGCCGTCGAGGCGTTCCAAACTGCGCACGACCTCTACGCCGACGGCGTCTTTGGTCGTGGTTCGGCGGCTGCGTACAACCCGCTGGTCCCCGACGAGTGCAAGGTCGACCTGGGCGCGCCAGCCGGCCAGGTGTTGGTCCCGTCGACGCGCTTGCGGCTTGTGACGGTTCCCTGCACCGTGTTCAAGGGCAAGTCCGGCTACGGCTCCATGCAGCTGCGCGCGGATGTGGCAGCGAAGTACTTGCCGTTCTACGAGGAGGTCAAGGCCCTGGGCGGTGGCATCTCGTCGGCCGGTTCGCTGCGTGCGCTCCACTCCGGTGGCGGCTCGGCGCAGTCAGCGACGTCGCTCCACTATCCGGCGATCGCCTTCGACCTCGCGCTCGGCACGGGCATGCAGTCGCTCGCCGACCCCTACCTCATCGAGTCCCTGGGCGAGCGTCGGCAGCGGGTGTGGATGCGCTGCGACGGCGGCGAGGAGCGGAAGTTCCAGGCCATCATCGCGTCGTCCCCCGGCGGCGTACTCAAGATCCAGAAGCAGACTGTGACCGCCAAGGTCGTCGACTTCACCGCCCTTGCGCAGAAGCACGGCTTCTACCCGATCCGGGCGCGGAAGGCCTTCAAGCCGGGAGGCAGCTACGAGGCTGCCGAGTGGTGGCACTTCCAGTGCGAAGGGGTGCTCGTGCCAGGGGTGTCGACGTTTGGCAGCGAGCTGCTGAAGGTCTACCCCGAGGCGACGATCAGGAACAGTTTCCGTGGCGACTGGGACAAGGTCCGCGGTTGCGTCTGGGGCGAGGACTGGAACTGACGCAGGCTCACAGCTAAGGAAGCAGCTTACGGCTGCCAGTCGGGAGCCCGCCGCGAAACGCCGGCGAGCAGGCTCCTAGACGATGTCGCCGTCCATGGCTTTGGCCGCCCACGTGTCGCGCAGCCACTGCCGGTACGCGACCAGCAGGTCGTTCAGGGCCCGGTGGTCATCGCTGGTTTGGCACAGGCTCTTCACCGGTGCCAGGAACTCGGCGTACCGGGAGTTCCCCTCCAGGGCCATGGTCTCCGCCTGGATGCACCACCAAGCGGCCCGGTTGTTCGCCCATGGGGCCGCCTTGCCGCGTGTTCGTGCCACGGCCAGCACCTTGTCGGGCGTGAACTTCTCACCGGGCGGCACCGCGTGCCAGTAGGGCCCGGTCCGGCTCTCGGCCGGCCTTGCTGTCGTTGTCGTCGTGCTTGTCATTGCGCTCTCCAGCTCTGGGCACCGCTCAGCCCAGGCGTCTTGCTTATACCGGTGGCGCGGCACTGGGTTGCAAGTGCTCGTCGTCCGGTTCGTACATGATCTGGCTCGCGCGTCGGTGTACGCGCTCTCCGGGTTCTTGTGCAGCAGGAGCCGGGACCAGCGTCATGTTTGCGGCTGCGGCAGGTTCCGGCGTGCTGTCAGTCTGTTCGCCGCAGTGCGGGCACGACATCGTGTGCTCCACGTACTGTAGGTCTTCCAGGTGCTCGAAGTGCCGGGCACCGTCGACGACGTCGCCTGGGGCGGCAAAGCACCACTCGTACAAGTTGCCGTCGCCGTGGAACATAACTCTGGCGTGCAAGTACGGGAACGTACCAAGTACGCGCACGGCGCACTCGCCGTTGGCGCCAACTTCGCGCAGTTCGTCAATGACCAGGAGCCGTGGCACGACGGTTACAAACGCGAGCAACGGATTGAGGTCTAACCTGCGCAAGATTCTGCGTATGGCGGCGCGCAGGTGCTTGGCTTCCTGGCGCGCGTGCGAGTCATTGGAGTCTATGTGCGCGTACCACACGTACGCGGTTGGTGTCGTGGCGGGGAGGAACCCGCAGCCGCGGAGCTCGGGCGCCAGAAGTGCGTGGAGCTGTTCGCGTATCTGGGTGCTGTTGTTTTCACGACCTGTGTTGTCGCGGTGGAACATTGCGGCGAAGCGGTCCCTGGCGACCCTGCGGTTGTCTTCCCAGGTGCGCACGTACAGGCGTACGAGGAAGACGACCGCCACGAGCACGAGGATAGAAACTATGCACAGGATCCTGGTGAGGACGAAGTAGCGCAGCCCGTACATGGCTAGCTCACGCCCGCGTCTGACTTTTCCGCGCTGCGCAAGGCTCCGGCCTCTTGCACGGCTTGACGCGCGGCGGTCTGGATGAGGTACAGCAACGGAACCGGACCGATGCCGCTGGCGACGATCTGGAACGGGCGCGCGAGTGGTCCCGTACCGAGGATGGTGTTCATGCGCCCGGTGATCTCTCGCGCCTTCAATTCCCCGCCCAGGCTGGTCAGCTTGCCGGACTCGATGTCGTCCAGCACGGACAGGAAGTCCAGCGCCGGCTGCCCCAGGGTGTCGACGATCCGGAGGAACAAGGCCTCGCCACGGGTTCGCCCCCACGGAGTCAGCGGACAGTCTGCGTCGTTGCACAGGCCGACGTGCACGGTGGCTAGTGCGTCGGCGATGTCTTGCGGGTCTGCGCCGTACTTGGCGGCGGCCCGTACGATCTTGTCGCGGTGTGCGTTCATGGCGTCTGGTAGCTCTAGTGTCACGGTGTCGGCAGCTCCTTTGCTAAGTGTGGGTGTGCACGCCCATGGTACCGGGCGGAGGTGGGGTGTCCACCTCCGCCCTGACCACGGGAGCCATGCGGCCTAGGCAAACACCCGCTCCGTCTCGAAGCGAACCCAGGTCTGGCCGTCGAACAACCATGCGTCGAGGCCGGAGAGGATCGCGTCGAACACCTGCTGGAGCTTGCCCAGCAGGTACGGAATGGTGCGGTCGAAGAGCAGGTGGGACACGAAGTCCCAGAGACTCGCGAACAGGGTGGGCATGGCAGTCCTCAGTTTGGCCGTCAGCGCTGCCGGCCTTGTGCACACGGTCGGGTCATTCCGACCGAGGATGGCGACCAGTACGGTTCGCCTCGTTTTGGCGGGTTAGGTATGGGCCGGCAGCTGGAGGTCCATGAGGCGCTGCATGGCGGCGGAGACCTGTGCGTTCGTGCTGCCCAGGGCGACGCCGCGGGCGAGCTCGGCCAGCGAAGCACACTGGCGCGCTGCGTTTTCCTGGATGTGCTGTACGGCGGAAGCGAGTACAACGCTCATGGTTGCATGCAACGCGTCTTTGTACCCGATCGGTTCGTCTACCCCGATGAAGATGCGTGTCCGGTCTGTACGGTCTGGCACACCGGGGCGTTGCACTGACCAGTTGAAGTAGTAGCCAGCGTCGGTCAACCACATGACGACGGTGACTGGGCTGTCTGTGTTTGCAGCGGCGACGTAGAACTTCCCTGCCAGTTCTCGCTGGTTGGTAGACACGACGGCGTCGATCGCGTTGAGCACGTCGTAGAGCAAGTTCATCTCGGTCGATCGCGTCGGCTGGGACGGCATAGAACACTCCTGGGCGCGAACTGGTCCCGCGCAGCACTCCTATACCCACAGCGCAACGCGCTTTGCGGCAGGTCCGGTACGCTATGCGGCAGAACACTGTCGAGTCGGAGCACAAGTGGCCATTACATCGTCAGAGATCAGTCAGTTCCTGAACTCGCAGTCGGCTACGCTTATTGGCCAGCAGCAGTACGCGCAGTCGATGGCGAATCTCTACGGCGCGCCGCAGCCGCAGAGTCGACCAGCCAACCCATTTACGCAGGGTGCCGCGAACACGTCTGGCGCGCTGGCCGGCGTGGCCGCGCAGCTGCCGGACACGGCGCTGTCGGTGGCGTCCACGGCAGCGATGTTCGGGTATGCCCCGCGGGTACTGGATCCGTTCTCGATGTCGATGCACGCCGGCGCCATGGGATGGCGTGCAGGCGGCCTGGCCTCTGCCGTCCTACCTGCCGCGGCCACTATGGGCGGCTACATGGCTGCCGGGGCTGCGTTCGACTGGGCGTCCACCCAGGTGCAGACCGGCGCCCAGCAGCAGGGGATGCTACTGGGTGGTCTGTCGCAGGCGTTCCCGAACCAGAACTTGCGCAGCCTCATGCCCATCGCCGGGCAGGTCAACACCATGGCCGGCTCTGGCATTGCGTCGATGCCAGAGCTCACCACACTCATGGGCCAGGGGATCATGAGCGGCGACCTGCGCACATCGTCGCTCATGGGGTTTCAGGATCAGTTTCGCAAACTCGTGTCTGAGGTCCGCACGGTCTCGTCGATCCTGAACTCGTCCTTGAACGAGGCGTACGAAGCGGTGCAGTCGCTCAAAGCGTCCGGCATTTCGTCGGCTGACGTTCCGGGCGTGGCTATGAGCATGCGCGGGCTAGGGCACGCCGCGCGCATGTCGCCGGCCGAGACGCTGATGACGGTACAAGCCGGTGCCCAACTCGGGCGCCAGGCTGGCATCCCGATCGGTATGGCCGCGCAGGGCGCGCTGTCGACGGCAGCGCTGTACCGGTTCGCGCAGAACGAGAACGACAACCCGCTCGGCCTGGGTTCCGAGTCTCTGGGGCAGTACCAGGGGGCCGCGTACCGGTTCCTCGGCTCCGCCCCTGGCAGTCGCGTGCTTGCCGCCATGATGGGGCGTTCAGGTGGGCTCAACCAGGACGTGGCGGCGCAGATTGCGTCCGGAGCGCTGTCGCGCGGGGACATCAACCGGCTCGCCAGTCGCAACCTGGCAGGCGGTGGCCGCGACGAGTTCAATTCGTCCTCGTCCGAGCTTGCGGCTGAATTCGTCTCGCAGTACGGCCCGCAAGGCATCATGCCGTCTCTGTCGGCCATGCTGGCCGGGCGCGCCAATCCGGACACGTTGCGCTCCCAGCTCACGGGTCTCAACCGGGCCGACCTCTCTCGTCTCGGCGCCATGAGCGCGACCGCGCCGAACATGCGGCAGCAGATGCTGGCTGCGGCGTCAGAAGGCTTCGAGCAGGGGACGCGGTCGACATCGCTGCTCGACGCCGTCGGGATGAGCGTCGAGATGATGCTCGCACCGGTCAAAGAGAAGTTCCGCTCGTTCGGGCGGGAGATCACGAACTACGCGTCTGGCATCGTTGAGGACGTGGCAGGCCGCTTCGTCTCGAAGTCGCCGTCCCGGGGCGACCCGTTCGTGTTCAACGCCTGGCGCCAGGCGTCGGCGTCCGGGAACATGGCGGCGATGCAGCGCATCGAGAGCGCGGCCGGCATGTTCGCTGGCCGTGGCGGCTCGGCAACGGGTGGCTCGTTCGGCGATACGGTCGCTGGCATGACGCCGCGGTGGATGCGCGCCATGGCCGAAGGCGTGAGTCCGCTCGACATGCCTGCATACGGCTGGTCGACCGGCGGCACCGGCGCCGGCGATCTTGCCGCAGATGTCGGTATGCTCGGTGCGGGCATGACCGTCAGCACGCGCACAGGGACCAGCACTGTGCTTGGTATGGCCGGGCGTGGCCTGCAGGGCGCAGGTGGTTGGCTGACCGGTACCCAGGCTGGCGTGGCGTCGACTGGCTTCATGGGTCTGGGCGGCTACGGAACCGCTGCCGGCGGCGCGCGCATGCTGGGCGGGCTGGGCCAGCTGGGTGGACTGGGCATTCGTGCTGCTGGGCGCCTCGCTGGCCCCGTCGGCGCCGTCATGCTGGCGAATGACATCAAGGACCTCGGTATCCAGGGCGCCGCCAACACGGGCCTCATCGAGCAGCCCGACTCGATCCTGGGGTCGCAGGCAGACCTGTGGCAGGCACTCGGCGCGGCCGGCTCCGTGCGCCTGGAGCGCAGGACGTCGCTTGACGCTGCCGGTGGGATCGGTGGGTACAGCCCGGTGGGTGGCACCGGCCGTGGCGGCGTAGGCACGGACGAAACGGCGTCGCAGCTCTACGTCGGCCCGCAGCAGCGCGCGCAGATGGAAGCGTTCATGAAGCAGGCGCCAAGCCTTGCGTACAGCGCACGCGAGAAGATGCGGCGGCTGTCGGCACGCGACAAGGACAAGCTCAACGAGCGGCTGAGTGCGGCAGGAACGACTGGCGCTGGGCGACAGGCCGCGGCGTACCAAGTCCTCAGCACGGTCGGTGCTACGCAGGAGGAGGCCGCTGCGTACCTGCTCAGCGAAGGCTACCTGCAGAGCACGTTGACCGGCTCGAAAGGCGATGTCGAGGGCGTGCAGGAGAAGCTGGGCAAGCTGGGAAGTGGCCTGGCCAGTGACCTCAGCCAGGCTGTGGGGTTTGGCATCGGCAAGGAGTACTTCCGTCTCGCTGCCACCGGCGGGCTGACGAAGGAGTCGCTCGGGAGTTTCCTCCAGGGGCAGGGCATGGGTGACCGTGCGGCGCGCGAGCGCGTGTCGCGGTTCCTCATGAACACCGGCAACTCGATGGGTGGAACGGTGCACGGGTGGTCAGGCAGCGAGGCAGTAGGTTCGGTATCCGCGGGCGACATCCTGGCGGTGTCTGGTGCAGCAGAGAGCGCAGATGCGTTTCGCACCCAACAGTCAGCGGGCCAGGCACAGGACGACAAGGCGAACCAGGCTGGTGAGCAGGCCATGCGCTGGGCCATGCGCTCGGCCGGCCTTGACGACTCGTCGTTCTCCGACGCGATGGGCCCCGGTGCCGGCGACAAGGACTACCGCGCCGCCTTCGGGCGCATGCTGGGCGGTGGCATGACGGCCGAGCGTCTGGCGTCACTCAGCCGTGGCATGTCCGGCATCAACTCGCCGGCTGCCGCTGCGTTTGCCAGCATGGCCGCCGGGTCCGCTCGGTTCGTTGCGCTCAACGAACGCTTCAAGTCCAGTGGTGGCAAGGGCGCCGCGCCCAGGCGCATGTTGGAGGAA
>ERZ1292623.1266-Hain-H51-01um-R1-1266-length-24667-cov-8_pt1 | contig 24667 bp, 18 predicted proteins | sample MGYA00564398_ERZ1292623 | MGnify/ENA primary metagenome ERZ1292623 (study PRJEB36523, sample SAMEA6512633) | groundwater metagenome | collected 2019-01-07 | study: AquaDiva: Metagenomics assemblies of 32 groundwater samples | reverse complement strand
AACGCCTCCGGAAGAAACACTTCCATCAGAAATCACTTCAACCCCCCCTCCGTTCAAACCTCTTCAAGTAGACACCTCCTCCTTCTACGATGACAGTCCCAGTGGAAGCTACGACTTCCAACTCAAAGATAATGGCAATCTCAATGTGCCCATTCCCTCCCCCTTCGAAGGAACTGTTCAACGAACCGCCAACGCCCCAGGATATGGAAACGTTGTGGAACTTCGAGGAAGCCAAAACATCTGGCGCTTTGCCCACCTAAAAGAGATTCAAGTAAAAAAAGGAGAGCTCGTCCAGCAAGGACAATCCTTAGGTATACAAGGCAACACAGGAAATACACAAGGAGCCACGGGCATTCATATCCACGTTGAAATCCACCGTAAGGCAGACCCTATTGGAAACCCCACCCGGATCACAGATCGAAGTATTACTGAACCTCTTGTTCAAGAGTACTTAACTTATGTGCAAGGAGGGGCTCTTATATCATGAAGACCTACATTGGAGTCTTATTTCTTTTAACTCTTTTTTTAATTAGCTGCCAAGCCACACAAAAATCCGGCGAATACACGGGAAAAGATGGCGTGATCATTAGCTTTACTGGAGGCGTACCTACTCGGATTTACACTGAACAAGACCTTCCAATTCAAATGATCATCGGCCACGCCATCGGAATCGGATTCCAAGACCAAGTGCTTGGCACCACACTTGAACACAAGGGGGATGTGGACATCGGCGTTAAGGTATGGAACAAAGGCACCAGCTTTGTACGCGGAGCGGTTTACTTATCTGGATATGATCCCAAGATTATTAGTTTTGAAGGACAAGATGACAATGTGGGAAAATTGCAAACCTACAAAGACTGCACCCTAAACCTCGATCGACTTGGATTTGGCCTACTCAGTGGAAACTTCCAATGCCAAAGCATTGATTTAGGTAGTCTGGGTAAAGTCAACTTAGGTTTAGCCGTCAACAAACAAGGCCAGGTTGCTTTTGATTTAGGAGGCCTCAATTTAGATACGGCCCTTGACAAACTCTTCAAAACCAATTTATTTGAACGAACGGCACTCTTTGGAAAAACAGACATCAGCTTTAGCAAGAACGATGCGGGCACACGATTTGATCTTACGTTTAACAACCCAGATCTGGATGTAGCCTATTCTAGCCGAGGACGATTGTTTTTAGCTGCGTTTAGCTTCATTGACTTTACGATGAATGGCAAAGGCGTTGAGTTTTTACTGCCACCGAGTATTGCGGATTATCCAGGTACCAATGCGCAGTACTTTAACTTTCACGGTGTCGTACATGGACTTCCTCTTGGACAACCTAGCGCTGACCAAACCATCCTTGTTAAAACCTGCTACCTTTATAGTACGTATTCAAGCCCTTCCGTATGCATTGATCCTGACCCTTCTTCTGCTACTAAAAAAGTGTGCACTCCTACTCGGTACAGTAGCAGCAGCGGACAAGGTGCGCCTGTAGCGATAACGAGCATTTCCGAAGAAACCACCCCCACCAAGATCTACTTCAACATTGACATTGAAAACATCGGAGGCGGACAACTCTACGACCCTGGATACATCCAACGCTGCAACCCTTACTATCCCTTACCTGTTACGGATAATGACCTAGATACTGTGCTTGTTGGAGCGGCTTACATTGGAAAACAACGCCTCACGTGCGATCCCCCCATGGCCGTACGCCTCTTCCAAAAAAAAGGACGCGTGCGATGCTACTACGACCTCAAAGATGCATTTACCAGCAAAACTGGCTATCAAACTCCACTGACACTTGAATTATGGTACGGATATAGTACGTCCATGCAGAAAACGATTAATATTAAGAGAACTTGAATCGTAGCGAATACTTTATCTATCCAAATTTATTCAATGATCGGCTCGTGATGCAGCCAAGCTATACCCTTTATACGTTCTGTCACATACTTGTCCTGGATTATGTGTTCGATTAATGATTTGGGCTCAAGATATTTGCGCTTCAACTTCACCCAGAGACGACCTTTTTCTTCGTATGCCTCTTTGTGCTTCTCCTTGAAGTTCTGTGCATCTTCTTTATTCTTGAGGGGAGGCCCTTGATGCAAAACAGTGTTAGACAATTTGGCCTTTTTTACCACGAAATACAGGATGGAATTTTCCTCGCCGAATTCAAAGCCGTCTTCGAGGATCTTGAACTCATGCTCTTCTAGTCTTTCCTTTAACTGCTCGAAGACCCTTAACACTTTTGTACCGACTACATCTGCTTTGCCTTCCAATGGTTTTATGTCTAGACCCAATACCCATTCTTTTTTATGCTTTAACACAACTGCTTCCCAATCTATATGTTTGAGGATGAAGAACTCCTCAGATGGATGAAGCAAGAAACCTCTGCACGCCTCCTTGAACTTCTCAAATGATTTGTCTGAGACTGAGGCTGCTGCATTGCGATCGGGTTGAATGGGATCCACAATGACTAATGGGGAGACCAGTTTGGAAGGGTTTAATGCTTTTAACGGATCTTTATGATGCCCTTCACTGTCGATGACTACACTGTTTCCCCATTCAGAGGCTTCTTGGATGAGCGCTTTGAATGAACCTGCGTGCAAGATGAGTAAGTCAATGACATGCCCTGAAAAGCCCTGAACAAAACTTTCTGCACCGTAAACACCCACAGATTTACAAAAAACCTTCAATAGGCGGATCTCATCTACCATAAATGGCTTCTTTGCAATCTTACGCTTTACATAATCGACGTGAAAAGGACTCATGTCTGTCACGTTCTTGGCTTCCTTGTACTCTGAAATTCTTAACACCGGAATCACTTCAAAAAAGAAGTCGTTCTCGGACTCAGGAACGCACATCTTAGAGCTATTTAGCTTGCGTTCCTGGCCATGTGAAGTCGAAAAATGACTTCCCACGAACTGAAAATAATCCCTTGAGCCATGAATGCGCTCCACATCCTTAAATAAAGAATTTAAAATCGGCTCGAGCACATCTGAAATTGGCAGGTCATGATATTTACGAACATCAAAACGAACAAACATGTCTACGTCATGATCATTTTTTAGAAAGGTACCCTTTGCAAAACTACCCCCTATGACACACTCGGCGTCTATATTGGCTACGTGCAAAGCTGTGTTTAAACGCTTGACTACCCCCTCGACTTCATGCACCTGAACTTCTAAAGGCTTCACCCGTTCTAAAACCTTCTTTAGCAAGGCATCCATACTTTACTCAAAGCCAAACAGCTATAAAAAGCTTCTCTTGCCCTACGGCCAAAAACAGCCGTTACATAGATATCCAAGACTCTAAACGAAAAATATCTTTGAGACACACAATATATATAAATCCCCCCCTCTGAAATTGAAGTTATGCGTAAAAAAGGGGTGGACTTAACCTTAATAGCAGCTTCTTTGCTCTTGATTACAAGCATATTTGCCATTTCTTCCTTCAAAAATCCGACCTTATTTGAAGGAAGCATTACTGGAGCTCAAATCATTAAAGGTGGAGGAGGCGGAAGCTCCTGCAGCCTCTGCCCTCCTGCCATTTGCTACAACAGCGTTGTCTGCAGCAACAAATGTGGAGCTGACCAAGTCTGCCTCCCCAGTCTGGACATCTGTTGTGACTTGTGCCCTGCCCATGCATTTACGTGCGTTGAAAAAAGCCAAACCCCTGGAGGAGCCAGCCCCCCCGCCGATGTATGCACTGGTGACGGCCCCGAACAATGCGACGGCCTCGACAACGACTGCGACGGCATCATCGATGAACTCTGCGACAAAGATGTTGATGCGTATTGTGATGGGGGAATGTGGTATCGGAAGGACAATGGAGAGCAAAACCTGACCAGTAAGCATGGATACCAGTCGTTTTTCCCAGCAGCCAACTACCCAGATATTTATGAGAGCCGGATCTTGTATGTAGACAACAAAACAGGGAAAGTAGGACTGTACGTAAACGATATCAACCTAAGCACCGATACCCTTATCTATCTAGGAGAAATCAGCAGCGACCCGGGTGATGGTAATAAATTCAAAGGAGCCCCCAGCGTAGAGGGGGGGGCATTATGGAAAGATAGAATCATCTGGTTGAACCGGACGAATTTCAACACCAGCTCAGTCGATGTATGGCTGTCTAACACAACGAACATGCAACGATGGAAACTTCTTACAACAAGGGATTCTGTATACCAACCAGACGTGTTCGAAAACTACGCTATCGTGGACACCGAAAGCCCCCTAACAATAAATCTAAACACACTTCAGCTCATCAATTTCACAAACCCTGCCAGCCCGATTATTAAAAATATAACGACCGCTTTCTTCGCCGGCTGGCCCCACTTACACAAAGAACTCGTTGTATGGGAGGCAAACGCCACTGGGATGTATCAGATCTATCTGTACAACATCACCAGTGGGACCACTCAGCAGCTTACGGCAAGCGGAAACAACCACCGCCCAGACGTATACAATAACCTTGTCATCTGGGTGACTTATGATAGTACTAATGCCAATAACGGGACGGTTGTTCTATACAATCTAACGAGTGGAAGCAAAATAAATATTACTCAAGCCCACCCCCACTATAACGCCCGCATCCATGGAGGGCAAATTGCCTACATCGAAAACCAGAACAACCTCTGGAATGTTTACATATACGACATCCGAACAGGAACCACAGGCATGGTCACGAACGATACGACACTCAAGCAGTACCTGGCACTGCACAACCGATTGGTAGCCTGGGAGAGGCCTTTTTCCACCCACTACCGCGACCTCTCTTCAGGACCTATTTGTTTAAGCGGCGACTGCGATGACCGCAACAATACGGTAAACCCTGCCGGAACAGAAGACCCGACGTGCAATGGCATGGACGAAGACTGCGATGGACTGGTAGATGAAGGATGCGAACCGTGCCTGACAGCGCCGGACAGTGATGCAGATAATTATAAGAAAGACAGCTACCGAGAAGAAGTGGCGAGCAATACAAGCTACTCAGAAACAAATTCAGACACCTACCAAAACCTGATTGTTTACTCGAGCAACAAAAACGGAAACAATGACCTCTACGTCTACGACACGAACACCCGAAAAGAAACGCAAATAACCGACAACTTTGACATTGAATTGAATCCCCGTATCTACAAAGACAGCGTAGTCTACCAAGCCAGCAGAAGCGGAAACTACGACATCTACCTATATAATATTACAAGCAAAACAGAAAGGCAAATAACCCTCAACCCCTCGGGGCAGTGGCGGCCGGCAGTGTATGAAAACTACATTGCATGGATTGATGGACGCAATTATGATCCACTCAAAGACACATGGGACGTCTACTTATATGATTTAACAACAGACACGGAAACACGAGTAACGCAGAGTGCAACTGCCTTTATGTCAGCCTCTACAAAACCAGTGGATATCTTTAACAACTACATTGTCTGGGCTGACCAGCGAAACTATCCTATTATGACAAGCCCTCCCAGCGCAGATATTTACTTGTATAACATCACAACCAGATCAGAAAAAAAGATCAGCCAGCAAAGCACACATGTGTATATGCCCAGTATTGATGGCAGCTACGTGGCTTATAATGCTTACGGAGGAAACATATACCTTTATGATATTCAAAAAGACAAAGAAACACTTTTAACCGTTTACACCCCTCCCCCTGGAGGAGTATCTATCCCTATTAGTCTTCGACAACAAAATGTTGCCTATGATTCTTATGAACAAAACCACCAGCAACTTCATGTGAAAGATATCCTCACTCTTACTGACAAAAAGCTTACGCTGGATAGCTATGACCACTACACTTCCAGCATCTGGCAAGACCTCATCAGCTACACCCACTCCAGTAATGCACAAGATGTGTACTACATCAACACCAGCGTCGGAGCATGCGGGGACTGCAATGATAACAATGTGAGCATTAAGCCTGGCGTGAATGAAACGTGCTACAACAGCCTTGATGACAACTGTAATGGCTTAATCGATGAAGGATGTACACCTTGTAGTGTGGCACTGGATTCTGACTCTGACAGTTATAAAGCAGATAGTTGGGAAGAAAAAATAGCGAGCAACAACGGATTGGCATACGAAGATTATTCCAGCACGTACAAAGACGCCATTGTGTACCAGTCAGACAAGACAGGCTACTCGCAAATCTACCTGTACAACACAACCTCTGGAACAACAACACAAATCACTTCTTACTTAAGCAACCACAAATACCCAAGAATTTACAAAGAAAAAATAGTGTACCAAGACGACCGCAATCACAACTGGCCTGCAAACCCCTATTACGACATTTTCATGTACAACCTCACTAGCGGAACTGAAACCAAAATAACCAGCCAGACCACCGCAACCTTCCCAAACATCTATGAAAACCGCATCACCTGGCTGGACTACCGAAATCATGCTGCTTTGCCCGATAGTTGGGACGTTTACTTGTACGACTTGAATGACCATACTGAAAAAAGAATCACCACCCAACCCACAGTCTACTTTGGTTACACACCTGACATCTTTGCCAGTTACATCACCTGGGCTGACCAACGCAACGACCCCAACCGAAGCCCACCCGCTAACATCAACAAAACAGATATCTACATCTATGACCTAACAAAAAACCAAGAAACAAAAATCAGCACCCCCAACAAGACATGGAGCCCCACAACAGATGGAAACTACGTAGCCTATGTTGGCAGGAATGACCTTCCTGGAGGTGGATTCACAGCCCTAACTATATACCTCTACGACATCCTGAAGAAGAAAGAAAGGCCATACATAGAAGTATCCCAAGGAACCTACGGCTTACAGCTACGCCAAGGAAACGTGGCTTATACCACGCAAATCTGCCAAGGACCCTGCATACCCAACACAGGACAGCGACAAGAACACGTAAAAAACGTGAATACAAACATAGACAAAAAACTAACCACAGACAAACCAGACCACCTAAACCCAAGCATATGGAACGATATAACCAGCTACACCCACTGGAACGGAAGTACGAATGCATACGATGTTTACTACCTAAATATAAGCCAGAACTATACGTGTGGCGACTGCAACGATGACAACAACAGCATAAACCCAGGACAAATGGAGATATGCTACGACGGAATTGACAACAACTGTAATGGTTTAGTGGACGAAGGGTGCGTACCATTGATATGCGCGAACAGCACAGACCTAGATAACGACACGTACAAAAGCAACTTCTACGAAGAAATACCTGTCTCAGAAGACCCAGCCCAACAACAAGACAGCGAAGTATACAAAAACCTAATCGTGTATCGAGACTCCCGCAACGGAAACTGGGACATCTACTTATACGATATTTCCACGGGAACAGAAACACAAGTAACAACTGCACCCACCCCAGAAACAGACCCCTACCTCTACAAAGACGCCATCGTCTACCAAACACAAGTAAGCGGAAGCAACACCGACATCTGGATGTACAACATCACCAACAACACACACCGACAAATCACCAACCACCCAGGCCTCGAAGAAACACCCGTCATGTACGAAAACATCATCGCCTGGTACGACAGCCGAAACGGCACATGGTGGCCGACCCTCTTCGAAACAGGATACAACATCTACTACTACGACCTAAAAAACAACACGGAATGGCGCATCACCAAGAACGCCACCGCAAGCAGACGAACCGGAGGACGATTCCTAAACATCCACAACAAACTCATCGCCTGGACGGACCTCCGCAACAACCAACACGACATCTACTTGTTCAACCTCAACAAAAACAACGAAAGCAGAGTCACCAACGACAGCAACCTACAAGAAACACCCGACGTCTACCAAAACACGATCGTATGGAGAGACTGGAGGCTAGGAGGAATAGGAATATGGAAACGCACCTATATCCCGGGCACACAAACCTTCCAAAACGAAACCCAAGTCGTAAACAGCAGCACCGCGTATCGGCCAAGAATTAACGGCAACCGCGTCACGTACTACGACCAACGATACGAACCAACCACACTATCAGAAATATACCTCGCCGACACCCTCACCCAACAAGAAAAAAGACTCACCAAAAACAACCAAAGCGACATCTTCCCCGCCATAAACGGAGACATCCTAACCTACACAAAAAGCGTAAGCTACTCTCCCGCCAACACAGACCCCTACTACATCAACCTCAGCGATGAGGTTATTTGTGGAGACTGCGATGATGAGAATATGAATGTGAGCCCTATAGGAATAGAGAATAACACTTATGCTAATGGAACTTATAATTGGACATGTTACGATGGAAAAGATAATGACTGCGATGGAAAAACAGACTTTGATGATGAAGGATGTACATTTGGGACTGTTTGCATACCAACCGAACCTGGAGTAGAGCTAACTTGTAACGATTTTATCGATAACGACTGTGACAATTTTTGGGATTGCGAAGACCCTGACTGCTTCAACGACCTAAGTTGCTCAGGCAACGCCACTCTCCACGGTTTCGTCTTCGATGACACACAATGGCCAATCGACATAGCAATCGTTACAGGATTCCCACCCTTCAAACCCGTAGTCGCAACATTCACCAACATATTCGGATTCTACAACTTTACAGTTCCAAGTGGAAGATACAGCTTCAAAGCAGACAAGTTTGGATACGACCCAGACATCGACGAACTCATACTACCCAATGGGACAGATATGGAACACAACTTCACACTAAACAACGCCACCTGCCACACGGATTGTACTAACTCAGAAAACAGGTGCAACAAAAACTGCGAAGGCTACAAATACCAAGGAGACTCTTGCCACTTCAACAGTACCGAAGTAGCGAATGCCTGCCAAGACAAAAGACGAGGAACAACACAAACACTCGCCACCAACGAAAGCTACTACCTACTAGTCGACTGCTGCGAAGGACAACCCTACCCCGAATACAAACCAAAATTAACTATAGAAGGACCCATGGAAGACCTCTACAAACTAACCTCAATAGTAAGTATTGGTGGAGACCCAGCTAAATTCCATGTAAACGTATGGAGAAAATAAAAACTAATTAGTTAGGACCTCGCGTCCCATCACAACTCTCCCCAACAGCACTAAAATAAATCATTGCACCAGCAGGAAGAACTCCGTTAGGAACAGAAGTTGTAGTAACAACACCAGGAGCCTCTGCAATATCAGGTCCAACTATCTGAGCACCAGACAAATCCTCACTAACAGAAGCCATTAGATCATATTTATTTGTATCTGCACTATTATCAAAAGTAGCATCTATTCCACCAGGAGTTTTAACTATCTTAGCATTCTTAACAGGACCAGGAACAACATTAGGCTCGATAGAGACTTCAGTAGTGGAAGAACGCTGAACACCATCCTCAACAGACCAAGCATACAAAGTCCACATGCCTACTGCAGCAGGATCTAAAGCTATCTGATAATTCGGAGATGTCAAAACACCACTATTTTGACCACTCGAACCAGTCCACTTAAACTGCGGCGTAACACCCTGACAACGAGAGTTATACGTGGGTGTTCCTGAAAGCACAGCATTTGTACCAGTACATCCAGCTATCCCAGCAGGCGTAGACAAATCTGAAACATGAGGCTCTGCAACGACATTAATTACACGCTCCTGCTCGCACTCCGGACGCTCAAAATTCAAACGCGTACGCATACGAACACTACCACTCGCAGTCACATCAAACGTATAAGTAGGGTTAGGCAACATACCTGTTGGTGGCGCAAAATCAGGGACCCAATCAAACAAAGAAATGCCACAAGAAACACTTGAATTTGCAGCACCCTGCAAAGTAGCTTGTTCGCCTTTGCAGGCATGAACACCTGCAGTATCAGAGAAGAGGAGAGTGGTGATATCAGAGGGATTGGTATTACAATAAGGAGGACGAGTAGCTATGTCAGTAGCAGCATCTAAATCAGGAATGTCACAACTAGTATTCTCACTACACTCAGGATTGGCGACAAGAGGGGCTCGCGCCGTTGTTCTTAAAATAAGATATATCTGATCCCGAGAAAGACTTGGATTAACAGACTTCAAGAGAGCATACACCCCACCCACTTCTCCTGTCACAGCTGAGGTTTGACTGAAAAAACCACCCCCACCAGCCCAAACAGGATCATAACCAGCAAAATTAACATGGAGGCCCCGAGTATAAGGGTTCCTTATTTCATTATTCCTGAAACTTGTAACTGTTAAACTATCAATACTTCCATTCGTATACCAAAATGCTCCAGGAAATTCAAATTGATTAGCGTTAGCGTCACCCCCTGCCATTACAAATCCTACTCTGCCATTGCCAGTGCTATCCGTTCTATTATAAAGATCAATTAAAGCATTAAGTTCCCCATTCGATTGCCCTGTGCCACCATACGGGAAAAGAACTTCAAAAATTGGAACACCACCGTCTATCTGAGCTGTTGTATCATCAATCGCCATAATACGGTTGGCAACAGGAGCGCTTGCTGGGTTATTGGATATTTTTTTCATGATCAGTTTAACACTACTCGTCCAGTTAACCCCTGTCTGGTCTGCACCATAACCAAAACCTGCTAAAAGTACCCCTGTACCATGCTGAGGATTTGTATCTGAAATGTTTGAATTCATATCAGCAAAGTTATAACTCAAGTCAGGATCGACTCTCCCAACAATACGTGGATTGGTTAGATCAACTCCTGTATCAATATCTACTACATAAAAAATGCAGTTTTGACCACCATCTTGAATTGCTGCAGCAGTAACCCAAGCTGGTTGAGATTTAAGGTCCGCTCCGGACAGCCCTGGCACTCCGAGTATTGTCTGTCCAGTATTCAAATGATGCCACTCCTCTGATCTTGGAGTTGGCGCTAAATTATTAGCAGGGGGCTGGCTTGTGAAGTTTTGAACTACTGGACCTAATCCTGTCTCTACTGTGCCTGTTTCTGGAGTATACGTTCCTGAAAAATTAGCAACAGTATTCTTTTCAGCGAAACGAACCATCGGCCCTAGAGTTATGTGAAGCGCACTGATAACTGAGTTCACATCAGTGGCAGCATCGAAAGTCAGTAAATATATATTAGCACGTTTATCACCCACTTTGGCCTTTGGAGTCAGTGGTTGCACAGCAGAAATTCCAAACTGGTTTATTAAAGCTTCCAAAGTAGCGTTTCTTGTCCTGATCTGAGTGGTAGGTAGCGAAGCATAAGGATTTTGAGGGCCAACATTCTGTGGCAACTCAAAAGGATTATCATCAAACTGCACAATAGCCTGTCCAGGCATATAGCCTAACTGTAAGGCTTGCGTTTCAATAGAAGCTTTTCCCTCTTTCTTAAGAGACCTTGGTTCACTTGCAAGGCCCAAACTAGCGCAGAGAGCAGTTACTATCGCAGCCAATCCTATTTCTCGTAGCGTTCTCATTATATCTCCTTATAACTTCGTCTATTAAATAAGGTCGGTTATAAGATGAGGTAAGATTCTTCCCTATATAAAATTTTCCTTCATGGCTTAAAAATACTTATTTACTATATAGAACATAAATAATTTTATGTGTAGTTTACGGAAATTATTTCACTCTCCGACGTAGGCTGAGCCCACGTCAACCTAAGAATACTGCGCTAATTGGCTCGTCCTCTACACCCCCTCCTTACAAGCTACAAAGCGAAAAACAGATTAACCACCACAAACAAAGAAAAAACAATGACCACCAACACCACCTGCGGAGACTGCGACGATGACAACAACAGCATCAACAGCAACGCCAGCAACGAAAACAGCACCATACACCCAGGAGTATGCACCAACAATGTTGACGATAATTGCAATGGACTGATAGACTGCGCAGACCCTCAATGCAAAGACGATCCAGATTGTGATGTTACCAAACGCCTTTGCTCCAACGAAAAAGACCCCTTGTGCTGCCTAAGTCTGCCTTGCTGTGGCAACAAACAGGACGACGACACAGACAGAAAAACAGACTGCAAAGACGAAGACTGCTTCAACGACCTAGCTTGCAGTGGCAACGCAACCCTGCACGGCTACGTCTTTGACGACCAAGGATGGAAAATTGACCTTGCGACGGTAACGGGCTATCCACCCTTTAAACCAATAGAGTAAAATTAAACATATAATTTAACAGAAAGTTTTATATACTAGCTTTACTTCCTAAATATGAGCTTGAAAAAGAAGATCATCGACATCGAAGCTCATGCATTCCTACGAATGCTCGAGAGAGGAGCCGAATTCGGCCTCAACTACTACGAAACCAAACGAAGAGCCTTCCAAACTGCCCAATTAGGAAAGACAGCAAAAAGAAAACACCTATCCAAAACCAACAAAACATACTACCAATACTTCACCGATGGCCTTTCCTTTTACATCCTATGCCAAGAAGAAGAGCTAGAAAAACATACTTCATGCCTAATACGAACCGTAATCATCGAAAAAGGGAGAGAATAAAATGATAAACACCTGCATCAACTGCAAAAAACCCATGAAAAAAACACATATCCCCTACAAAGGAATGCAACTCGAAGCCCTACAATGCCCAAAATGCAAAGAAAAAATATTCACCGAAACCATGGCCATGAAAGCCATCCACAAACTAGAAGCAGAACAACTCAAAAAAGAATACCTTAAAACACCCATAAAAATAGGAAACAGCTGGGGAATCACCTTCCCAAAAGACATGACCGACGCCTTCGAACTCGGAAAACCCAACACAAAACTCAAACTACGCCCCAACCTAGAAAAAGGCCAAATTACAATAACAACATAACGCCACCTGCCACACAGACTGCACCAACTCAGAAAACAGGTGCGCACAAGAATTGCACACAATTCTTGGCGTGCCAGCAACCCAAAAGTTGCTGAGCACAACAAAGACTGCGAAGGATACGAATACCAAGGCGATACCTGCCACTTCAACACCACAGAAAGCACCAATGCCTGCCAAGACAAACGAATCGGAACAACCCAAACCATCAATCAAACTACCGAATGGTTCCTACTCATTGACTGCTGCGAAGGACCACCCTACTACCAATGGAAACCCCAACTCACCATAACAGGACCAATGGAAGACCTCTACAAACTAACCTCCATAGTAAGCATAGGAGGAGACCCAGCCAAACTACATATTAATGTATGGAGAAAATAAAACTACCTTAAAAGAGGAATTTATGCCCATATTTCCTGATGAAGAAGAGCTCCGCAGACGCCTTGCCCAAGAAGAAGAACAGCTCCTCCGAGAAGGAGATGAAGCATGGCGCAGAATTGTCACATCAACCGAATCAGGGAGATTAGAAAGAGTTGTTCAATCTACAACCTTGACAGAGGTTCTAAACGAAACATTAGGACATGAACAGCAACGGTTTAATCGAGTGGTTAATTTTTATACTCAGAGACTAGGATTGATCAAAGATGTAGCTGGTTTATTTTTGAAAGGTCCTGTCGAGTTAGTTTCTGGCCAAAAGGCAATTTTAAGTGGTTTACGTACTTGGCTGACAGAAGCTGTAGACATGCTAAGTCGCGATGCGACTTATCTGGAAACTTGCTTAGAGACGTATCGGATTCCAGCACAAGGACCTGTTGAAGATCCAAATATCTTAAGGGGGCTAGAAGTTCGAGAAAATCTGATAGAACTCAGCGTGAAAACCTCTGAGCGAGAACATGAAACCTATCAAAGACTGTGTGACTGCTATAACTTACTTTTAAAAAAAATCTCTAAACAAAGAGAAGCTGCCCAAGGAATATTGGAAAAGTTATCTAGAGCGGCATAGTAACTAAGAAGTAGAACACACAGATTTAAAATGAAGGTACACATCATCAACTATTTCCTCAATTGTTCTAGTCTCAGTATTAATGGATACTTCACTTACTACAGTATGCTGTAATGAATTCCAGACAGGAACTACTCTCTCGACACCTCGAGGATAGGTTCTTCGCTGATCTCGTTCTATACAAATATCTAAAGGAGCCATTAATTTTATCAGAAGAGCTAAACCTGTAATGTTTCTTCGCAAGTGATTCATATTCCCTTCATAAAACACCCCTTCAACAACAGGGAGAGAACCCTTTTGAATCAACTGATTCATCCTTTCAACAAGAAGAAAAGTACCTACGCGCTTATTCAAATAAGTGGGTTCCCCAATTCCTAATTCCCTTCTAAAACGATCAAACTCTATAAAAAAAGAAGGATAGCAATCAAGCGAAAGAAGATTACTGAATCTCTTTGCTACAGAGGTCTTCCCTACCCCGATTGGCCCACGAATAAGCACATAGTCAATCATTCTATTCGACGAGCAACAATCGAAGCCACCTCATGCCGTTTATCTTCTTTTTCCCCATTCCACTTATACGTTAGTTTCATTTTCTCTTCATAAAAAATAATATCCCAACCTGAATACAAAGCCTTAAGCTCTCCAAAGTTAAAAAAAACTAATTTACTCTTATATAAATCTCCTTTAGGAAGAAAAGTAGATATGAAATTAATACCGCCCAAGATAGTATGTTTTTTCATACTCTGGACAATTTGAATACCTTTCTCCTTGGGGAGAAAATGCAATACATCCGTACAAATAATTGCACCAAAGTTCCTTGTAAAAGTAAACTCTCTCAGATCACAAGAAATAATTTGAAGACGATTAAAAAACGGCTTCGCTTTTTCCTGCAAATAAGATAATTTTTCACTAGAACTATCAACAGCAACAACATCGAGACCCTGCTCTAATAAGAAAAAAGAATTAGGACCATATCCACATCCCAAGTCCAGTGCAAATTCTTTTTTAGGGATAAGATACGCAAAAGCAGAAAGTATAGACTTAGGGTTTGTTCTTCCTTTCATAGTATCCATTAAAGAGAGATAAAAAAGAAAAAATTAATTTGTGCAAGTAGTACATGCTCCACCACTACAAAAACTAGCACAATCTGCTGCATCTCCTTTTGCCCAATAAGCTGCAGGGACAGACTCACCAAATACCCTTGTATATGCTTCAAGCGTTCTCTGGAAGCTTTCACGCTCTGGATTCTCAGTAGGGTTATGATGCACAAAGACTCCCATCGCCTCTGCAACTCTAGCATACAAAGGCGTATTGAGCACCAATTCGTGCCAGTAAGCATCTACTATTTTAGATGGTGCGAAATGCCCCTCTCCAGCCGCAGCTATCCCTAAAAACCTCACTGCTTCTCTTCTAAGCCCACCAACGAAATCACCATCACCCACCTTCCCTACAAGTCTCTTATCAATTTGAGACATATCAATACCTTCTAATGTTCCTACCAATTGATTTGCCCTGATACAATCAACAACAACACCCAAATCTTCTCCTGCCATAGTACACCCCCAATTCAATTATAAAATAAAGAAAACCTTTGGTATTAAAATAGTTTTCGACTCGTATCCGGAAACTTTCCGGAGAATCCGAAAAAAAATGCTAATTAGGACTTTCTAAATTACCCGTACAATTCGTATGCCTCACATCCACACTCACAGCCAACTTACCCTGCAAACCAGCACCCAACGTCAACACATAACTCGGCCCACTAAAATCAACAACATTATCAGGAGGAGGCGTCAACTTAACTGTACCATACACAAAAGCCCTCTCTCCTGCAGCAGACGGAGCCAAAGACGTATCCAACACCAACTTATTCGAAGCAGCACCCTTCACCACCCTCAAACCATTACCCACACTCAAAGGAACACCATTATCCAACACACTCACACCAAAAGGAACACTATTCGCTTCTCGACCATTAGGCTCACCCACACACCTAGCCTCAACCATATAACTATGCGCTCCCGGCGCACTCAAAACCAACGAAGGACTAGCACCCCAACCTGACACCGGACTACCACCCTCCAAAATCACATACTCCAAACTACAAGGAGAACAACCAGCATACATCGTAGCCGCCTTATTCACAAACATCGTATCCCCCGCACAATACGAAGACTGATCCGGACCAGCCTGAACAGAACCCACATTCGAAGGAGTTAAGGAAACAGCAAAATTCGAACCTGAAGAAGACACTTTAGCAGGAACCTCAGCACAACGAGTATCCAAATTATAGTTATCCGATAAAGTAACATTAGACACAGAAACAGGAGGCAAACTACCAGGCACAGATGCCGTCCAATTACTTACAGGAGTCGAATCACTCACCCGAACCCACCTAGACTCCAACGAACAAGGAGCACAATTAACAACCCCACTACCAGTCAAATTAGAAGAATCATTATAGCAAACCGTGGCGCCAGCATCCGCATTAGACGAAGTACGTGGGGGGGGTGGAAGCACAGTCTCTACAAAATTTAACAATGCTTCCATATCCAATATACCTGAACCATAATGGGTTGCATCAACATTAGGAACCGCACTTGCCTTAATCGCCCAAATAAGCGTATCTGGATCTAACGCAGAATTACACTCTCGACGTAACTTGTCAATGAGATTTGCAGCCGCGGCTGCAACGTGAGGACCAGCGAAAGAAGTGCCCTGCGCACCACCACACATGGTGGGCTCTGGCACGGCCGAGAAAATACCCTTCACCCATCCTCCCGGTGCAACGACATCCACATTCTGCTCCCCAGAAGTCGAATAAGCAGGAACACTGCCATCAAAATCAGTAGCACCGACACCAATAACCCAATCAAATCTTCCAGGTTGAGAGTAATTTACAGTTGAACCATCATTACCTGTAGGCGCAACAACAAGAATTCCAGCATTATACGCATCGAAAGTAGATGCTTGCATAGCATTAGAAGGTACAGGTGTAATCGCCACACAACCTATATGAATTATATCTGCTCCTTTCACAATAGCATCTGAAATAGCTGCATTCGCAAGAGCACCATTACAGTTATCATCATTTGTAATTTTCTCATCTATAAGTTCGATGTTTAAAGTTGTTCCAGCGACACAAGTCGTATTTAGTAATGCACCGACAATCCCTGCAGCATTTGTTTCGTGACCCCAGGGAACAGTATAACCAGTAGCAGGATCCCCAGAAACAACGCTGTTCTGTCTCTCGGGAGGAATGATAGGCAGATCAGGATGCAGATTGTTCGGAGGAGAACCAGTAATTCCGCTGCCAATAAAAGCAACACGAACAGGCGCTTTGGGCGGGCCTGTAGCGTCTACAATGTTCATCGCTTCTACGGCTTTAACTTGCGGTAAATTCCACTGATTTCCATTTAAATATTGAGGATCAACCGGATCAATTGTAGCCAACTTTCCGATCATTTCCACATTTCCTTCTACTCCTTGCACTGTATTGAAAGCTGTTGCGATCCCATATAACATGTTAGGATTAGAGAAAGTTGGAGTAAATGCTGCTATTGTAGGTAAATGAGGCTCATTCCCATCTACATCCACAAAATATACTTCAACAGTGGAAGCACCAAACTTGTTAAGCATGGATTCCAGAGCAGGAGACAAAACAAAACCCAACTTTTGAGAATCTAGCTGATCTATTCGTTCTGGCTTCATACGCAGAATAGTCGAGGAAGAATCTGCTGTGGTTTCTACAGGCGCTAAATAAGCCGCAGGATAATCCAATTGCAACTCAACCCTACCAGTCAAAGGAACGCCATTTACATGATACACTTGCCCTGGCGGGCTAATTACTTCCGGAGCAAGACGAGCTCTTCCAGCCATAGCTGTAGCTGGGAAAAGTGCAGCGACCAAACCCGCCAATCCTAATCTTCGCAAAGTCTTCATTTTTTCTTATATAGCTCCTTATATTATAAGCTAGCTTACACTAACATAATAAGAGCTAGTAATACTTTCCTATATTTAAAAGTTCTCAAAAGAAATTATTTACTATATAGATAATAATGTTATGGGAAAACCATTTTAAACCTCAGAATCAAAAGAACAAAAATGCTCACACAAAACTATACGTGTGGCGACTGCAACGATGACAACAACACCATAAACCCCACTGTGAATGAGACATGCTACGACGGAATAGATAACAACTGCAATGGCGTCGTAGACGAAGGATGCGTACCGCTGATATGCCAAAACAGCACGGACAGCGACATGGACAGCTATAAGGCCAACATGTTTGAAGAGATACCCGCAGCAACTGGACCCTCCCAACAACAAACACCAGACGTATACAAAAACACCATTGCATACCAAGACCACGCCAACGGAAAATGGAACATCTACCTCTACGATATAGAAAGCGGAATAATAACACAAGCAACAAACGACACACAAAACGAAAACTTGTGGCCCGCAGTCTACAAGAATGGCGTAGTCTACGAAAAGCTTGTGTTTGGACCTGGCACCACAGACATCTGGATGTACAACGCAACCACAGACACAAACACCCCAATCGCCAACAGAACAGGAGATCAAAAACTACCCGACATCTACGAAAACTACATCACCTACTGGGATCACACACCAGCCTCACCAGACGCAAACATCTACCTCTACGACCAGAAAACAAAAAAAGAAAGAAAAATAACCAGCACACCCACCGCAACCATCGAAAACAACCACGGACCCAGAATACACAACAACCTAGCCGTATGGAGCGACAAAAAAGACGGAAACACCAACATCTACCTCTACGACATCAACAAAAACAAGACACTGCAAGTAACGAACGTGACATACGCATGGGGACCCGACGTCTACCAAAACACCATCACCTGGTATGATGAAGGCATATGGAAACGAACCTACACAAGCACCACACAAACACTAGGAAAAGCGACGCTAGTGCTAAACAAAAGCAGCGTAACCCAACCCGCTCGAATCTACGGCAGCCAAATCACTTACCAAGACGACAACGACCAAGAACTATACCAAAGAGACCACACCACCAACACCACCAAACAACTAACCAAAAACGCCGAAAACGACTACACACCAAAAATAGACACCGACATCATAACCTACACAAAAAACGGGGTAGGAAAACCATACGACATTTACTACATCAACACCAGCGCAGAAGTGATATGTGGGGATTGCGATGATGAGAATAAGAGTATAAACAGCAATTCGAGCAACGAAAACAGCACAATAAACCAAGGAGTATGCACGAATGGAATAGATGACAACTGCAACGGACTAATTGATTGTGACGACCCGAGTTGCGCTGATGATTCTTTTTGCAATCCTAAATGTGATCCTAGAGAAGATTTGTGCACGTTCTGGCCACAACCATGTTGTAACAACGGAAAAGACGACGACTGTGATACCCTATTCGACTGCTCAGACTCAGACTGTGGAAATGATCTTGCCTGCTCTGGCAACGCCACTCTGCACGGCTTCGTCTTCGACGACCAAGGATGGCACATCGACCTCGCCACAGTCACCGGCTACCCGCCCTTCAAACCAATCGTCGCGACCTTCACCGATATCGTCGGCTTCTACAACTTCACAGTACCCAGCGGTGTTTACACGTTTAAAGCGGACAAATTCGGATACGACCCAGACATCGACGAACTAACACTCCTAAACGGAACCGACAACGAGCACAACTTCACCCTACAAAATGCGACTTGCCACGTAGATTGTACGAACAGCGAAAATCGCTGCAACAAAGACTGTGAGGGCTATACTTATCAAGGAGACCAATGCCACTACAACAGCACTACTGTTGCCAACGCCTGCCAAGACAAACGCAAAGGAACCACACAAACACTCGCCACCAACGAAAGCAACTACCTACTCGTAGACTGCTGCGAAGGAAACCCCTACTACCAATGGAAACCCCAACTCACCGTCCACGGACCCATGGAAGACCTCTACAAACTAACCTCTATCGTAAGCATAGGAGGAGACCCAGCCAAACTACACGTAAACGTATGGAGAAAATAAAAAAAGCCGACAAATTTATAAAAAACCACACCACCAACAAAAATGAAAACCATATACCCAACACCCGAAAAAATCATTGAATACAACCTCCTCATACTCAACCTAATCAAAACCAAAAAAGCAGACCAACCCAAACTCCTAAGCTACTCAAAACTAACCCACACCATCAATGAATGCATAAAGCAAGAAGGAGACTTATACGACAAAGCCACAACACTCCTAAAAGAACTCATACAAAAACACCCCTTCGCCAGCGGAAACAGACGCACCGCATTCATAACCACAAAAGCATTCCTACAAGAAAACAAACAACACATCGCCATAAAAAACGACCCCACACACGCCAAAGCAATGACCGGCATAAGAGAAAACTATTACAATCACGAAGAAATAAAGAGGTGGCTACAACATGGCAAAATACGAGAATTCAAACGATAAAAAAAACCTAAAAATCATAGAAAAAGAAATAAAAAAATTCAAAAACCTCATCAAAGGACACGAAAAAATACTCGAAGCCATAGCCAAACTATAAACCCTACAACAAAACCCTTACACAAATAAAAGACTGTCTAGAACTGCCAATCCTAAAATAATAGCAGTTTTTGAGCACGCCAGAAATCATCCGATTTCTGAGCGCTCTACAAACTCACCAGCATCATAAGCATCGCAGGAGACCCAGCCAAACTACATATTAATGTATGGAGAAAATAAACAACTTTATTCCGGCCCAATAATACCCGTACAACTACTCTTACCAACCACACCCATATAAACCATCAAGCCAGGAGGCAGACCTGTGCCAGAAACAGAATCCGTAGTCTTAAGACCAACATCACCAACAACATCCTTAATAGGAACATAACCAGCAGGATCCTTACTTACACTCCCTTCCAACTGATAACTCGTAATCCCCACCTGATTATCAAACGACACATCTAAATTACTCCCAGACGTCTTAACAAACTTAACATTCACGACACGCTGAGCCTGAACATCCGATGCAACCGTAGCCATAACCTGATTACTCAACTTAACACGATTACCCGGCTCACCACTACACTTAGCACCCACCTGAATCGTATGCGCACCAATAGCCACAGGACTATAAGACGGAGGACTACCAAACCCAGGATTTGAATAACCAGTTACAGGATTACCATTATCAAAAACAGCATAAACCACATTCGATAAATCACACGACAAACAAGCAGCACTAACCTGCGTATCAGAAACAACCAAATCCAACGCCTGCCCAGGACACTTATCCTGACCAACAGGACCAAGACTAGTAGAAACCACATTACTAGGAACAAGACTCAAAAGAACAGGACCAGCACCATACCAACAACTCGAACCCTCATTACCCCTCTTCGACTGAACAACCAAACTCTCAGCAGAAACAACAGGACCAAAAGACCAACTCTTAACAACACCCCAAGGAGCCACCTCAGTCAAACCAGCACCCGACATCAAACGAAACTGCATAAGGCAACTAGGATCCGGATAAACACGATCATCAGCTAAAAAACCCTCACCCTTAATAGTTAACGTATCATTATAACAAACATCCAAACTAGGAACAACAACACCAGACTTATCCAAAACACCACCCGAAGAAACCGTCTGACAACTCGGACTAACACTCAAAAAACCATTTGCAGGATCACCATTCAACTTACCCACACCATAATAAGTAGGATCAGGATTACCAACCGGCAAAGGAGTCGCAGTCGTCAACAAAGCAGCAAAAACATCATCAACAGTATAACTACACAAACCCTGATCCAACCAATGACTAATCACCAAACCAGCAGCACCAGCAACGGCGGGACTAGACAGACTAGTACCGCTACCAGCACCACAACCATTATTACCTGAAGTACTATCCGGACCGGCATCTGCCATTATATCCACACATTGACCCCAATTAGACATACCCCAACGAACATCGCCTGGCAGAATAAGACCGCCAACTCCTAATGCTTCGTACAAACTTGCCGGATCACATGGAGAACTCGTATTAGAATTACCAGCGGCAGCTACAACTACAATACCTCCCGTATACAAAGTAGCTGTCGTTGATTGAACCGTAGGAGAACTGCCTGCCCAACTTACATTTATTACACGAGCACCTAAATCACGAGCTCTAAGCATACCTGCAGCGAGATTTGTACTTAACCAGCCACCACCATCATCGTCTACTTTAACGCTAGTTAACCCACAATCATAGCAAATTCCAGGAATACAAGTATTATTATCTCCCTTCGCTATTGCTACGCCACTAACGTATGTTCCATGGCCTTGTGTATCTTCGCAAAGAGGGTTGGTTGCTGTAGCAACTACACTATCACATCCAACTAAATTTGGAGCAATATCTGGGTGAGATGTAGCTACACCTGTATCAGCTATTCCTATTTTAACATCAGGTCTTCCTTTAGTAACATCCCAAGCTTTATCAATTCTATAATCAGATATACCCCAAGGCATAACTGGATCGTTCGGTGTATAAGCTGGATCTGCAATGCCTAATGGCTTTGCCACTTTCACCTGGTTCGATTTATACAAACTAGCAGCTATTTTCTCTAAATCCACATTTTGACTTGGCAAAACAACCGTCCAAACGTTTTCAGCAGGATTTTTTAGATTTAAGTAATTCAACTTTAGCTGAGTGCCTGAACCTAAAATGCTCGCAACTGCTGGAGAAAACTGACTCGCAGATAAGACAGGGTTTGCTTCTATCAAAGAAGACTGAGACAAATAATCGGCAAAAGCTTCCAGCTTAAACACAACCTCCAAAGCACCCCGGACATACTTACTCCCATCTGCCCTCTCCACTACTTGCCTAGACTGATTCAGAACGTTGGCTTCTTCAGCCTTGACCGGTAAAGCACCGCCTAACAAACTTGCTATAATTCCAACTAAACCAATTCTTCGCAGGGTTCTCATTATATTACCTTATAGCTTCAACTACTTGAGCTTAGAATAAGATAATACGTTTTCATATATAAAATTTGCTAAAACACATTATTTACTATATAGATAATAAATATTTGTGTAAACCATTAAAAACTCTAAACCAACCACCAAAAACCTATACGCTCAAACCATAGAATCCATAAAATATTTAAGCCACCCCACCTTACTAAGAGACATGAAAAATACTAATCAGAAAAAGTTTGAAAAGCTAATCGAAGAAGCACATAACGACCCTAAAGTCATGCATGAGATCAAGCGTTTTGTCAAAGCAATGTCTTCTTGAACGCATCTTTTTAATTCTTCCTTAACCTTACCAAGATCATTTCATAACTCAACAGAGTAGGCGGTCGGAATCCTTCTTCAATACTTACAAGATTATAGGCTTTCCTTGCCTTTTCACTAAGTAAAGTCTTCTCATCCGCTGAACAAACAACATCTAAATTATGAAAAGCGGCACAAGCAACGATCAAGAAATCCACTTCCAAATCACCCCAATGATGCGTGCCACCAATGCTCTTATAATAAGAAAAATACTTCTTAGCCAACACCAAAATCTTATCCGAATCATCCAAGAAATGCTTGCCAACAATACTATCATACGCACTTAAAATAACCCGTCTAGCTTTACGTTGCTCCAAGGTCTTTGTAGGTATTTGCCTTATCTCTCTTCGAATCGGCTGATACGCATAAACAATTAAATCCTTATCATTCACAAGCTTCTTTTGAAGCTCTGCCGCATCCACTTCTTCCACCAACTTACCAAATACACAAGTGTCAAAAATGAATCGCAATGCCACCATACGGAACTCAAAGAATAAATGAGTTTATAAGAGTTGTTGCGTTTGAAAGCAATCAGTTGTGAAGAAACAATTCCCCCACTTGACCACGTCGACTCCGACTGTCTCCTAAGTCCTGACTGCTCTGGAAATGCTACCCTTCATGGCTTTGTCTTCGATGACCAAGGATGGAAGATAGACCTAGCCACCATCACTGGATTCCCCCCCTTCAAACCTATTGTAGCAACGTTTACAGACATAAATGGTTTCTACAATTTCACAGTGCCCATAGGCACTTACAGCTTCAAAGCAGACAAGTTCGCATACGACCCAGATATTGATGAAATACTATTATTAAACAACACCGACAACGAGCACAACTTCACACTAAACAACGCCACCTGCCACACCGACTGCACCAACTCTGAAGGCAGATGTAACCGAGACTGCGAAGGATACGAATACCAAGGAGATACCTGCCACTTCAACACCACAGAAAGCACCAATGCCTGCCAAGACAAACGAATCGGAACAACCCAAACCATCAATCAAACTACCGAATGGTTCCTACTCATTGACTGCTGCGAAGGACCACCCTACTACCAATGGAAACCCCAACTCACCATAACAGGACCAATGGAAGACCTCTACAAACTAACCTCCATAGTAAGCATAGGAGGAGACCCAGCCAAACTACATATTAATGTATGGAGAAAATAAAAAAACTAACCTAAAACAGACATCATCTCACTTGTATTCAAAACATCGACTCTAGACTGCCTCTTCAACTTCTTATCATCAGACCAAATCATACTACCTGGAAAGGCCAACGCACACGCTACAAAAAGAACATCATCCATATCAATATCTTTTACGATATTCAACGCCTCTTCACGAAAACTATACAGAACTTCAGATGGAACCACAACTACTTTGCGCAAAAGAAGATAAAAAAGACCATCAAAAGACTTGCAGATTCATACCCGACTTTTGAACCAACTCCTCCTTATGTTTCATTAACTCATCAAAAATAAAAGAAGGAAATGACCTCCTCCCCACCCTAAAGGGTAGGGTATCCAGCTAGGCGATTGCGTG
>ERZ1292623.1265-Hain-H51-01um-R1-1265-length-24673-cov-10_pt1 | contig 24673 bp, 28 predicted proteins | sample MGYA00564398_ERZ1292623 | MGnify/ENA primary metagenome ERZ1292623 (study PRJEB36523, sample SAMEA6512633) | groundwater metagenome | collected 2019-01-07 | study: AquaDiva: Metagenomics assemblies of 32 groundwater samples | reverse complement strand
AGATTTTATAAATAGTTTATTTATAAGTTTTTAATGTCAAAAACAATAGAAAGACCAACAATTGCTTGGATTGATGGAATGCAAATCCCAACAGGAACACATTATTATAAACAGGCTGTCCAAGAGGTTGGATTTAATATAAAATTATTTGGAGATGTTTCATCAGCTCTTGAAAAATTACAATTACAAGAATATCCATTCATATTTACTGAAATTGAACTTGATCCTGGAAGAACAAACAATCCGGATATTAAAAGAGTAATTGCTCAGTTTGATGGAGAGGAACCATCAAAATTACTTTTACCAATGATTGAATATATAAGACAGACTACTGGTCCAAATCAAGCAAGCCATATATTTGTTGGAGGAGTTTATCATCCAAATTTTGACGCTCTTTTTTTAGATATAAGTAAAAGAGTTAAATCTGCAGGAGCAACTGATTACATCTGTTTTATGGATGTCTCAGCATTTGGATTTAGAGATTACATTAAAGATCTTGCTTTTAAAAAAGTCTAAGTAAATCTTTCCAAAAATTATATAACTACTGCTTCAAAATTATCTGTTCCTTTACCTTGTCTATCTCTTTTTTTATGTAAGGATTAATATACTTATTATTTTCATCAAGTATAGAATGAATATTTTTACAATGCCGTATTATATATGATATTTTACTCTGAGGCATTTTTGTTTTTGACAAAAATCTATAACCCTTAGGAGTTATTCCATCATCTGTAGGTTTATCAAATAATAATCTTGCTAGTTTTTCATTAGATAAAATTTCATCCAAAGGCGAGTTAGACATTGCAGAGCCTATTTTTACAGATTTAGTATAATCTTTCAAAATTAATTGTTTGTCTCTTTCAACCCCCTTTGTTAATTCTCTTAAACGCAGACTTATTATAGCACCTTCAATACCTAATTCAATAATATCTCTTTCTATTTGGGAAGAAATTCTGGTAATTATTTCAGCTCTCTGCAAAACAGAAGCTATGTCTGAAACAACTGTTAAGCCATTAATTTCTAAAAAATTTAATCTTGCAATTAAACTATCAAAATTTTCTCTTTCCTTGTCTAAAATCTGCAAAGTTTCTGTTGCCCTTGTCATTATTTCCTCTGTTCTTCTTAAAGGATATCTTCTGTTTTTATAATAAAGAGTAATCATTTTTTTTCTTTCTGAAATTGCTATAACTAAAGCCCCAGTTTGTTTTGCAGTTCTTTCTCCAGCTTTATGTCTTGTTCCAGTTTCATTAGAAGGTATTTTTGGATCAGGAATAAGCAAAACATTAGCATAAATAATTTTTTTCATGTCTTTTGAAAGAATTATTGCGCCATCCATTTTTGATAATTCAAAAAGTCTTTGAGGCGTGAATCTTATGTTAACTTTAAATCCACCTTCCATTATTTCTCCAACTTTATCATTCATAACAACAATCAAACTACCAAGCTCAGAATTAACAATATAATCTATAGCTCTTCTAAGTGGAGTTCCAGGAGCTATATTATTTAAAGCTTCTGTTAAATCAGAATTATTAATTGGGGAATTTTTTTCCATATATAAAAAAATCTGCGATTATATATAAGTCTTTTGCTATGTAAAATATCTGAAGTTTATAATAGAATAAGAAAATTAAAGAAAATTAAAGAAAATATAGTATTTAAGATAAAAAATGGATAAGTGAAATGTAATGTTAATTAATCTGTAAATCAATGATTAATAAGGAAAAGTATTGTTTGTTTAAGTCTTAGTTTTATATGTCAGGATTTTCAATCCTGAAGCTTTAGAGTATGGTTCTTGAAATTACATATCTACCATTGGATATTTAATCTCATTTTTGGTTAATGTATTAACAAGATATTTAAACTAAAAACTATTAATTTGTTTAATGTTAAAAATTCATACTCTGGGAGGTTATAATGAAGTTGGCAAAAATATGACTGCAGTAGATACTGGAGATGATATTATAGTTTTTGATTGTGGTTTATATCTGCCGGCAGTAATTGATTTGCAGGAAACTGAAAAAAGACCAACGCCAAAATTATTGGCAAGTGCAGGAGCTTTGCCAGATGATTCATTTTTATGGAAAAATAAAGATAGAGTTAGGGCTTTTTTAATAACTCATGCTCATCTAGACCATGTAGGGGCAGTTCATTACATTGCTTCTAAATATCCAAAAGCAGATATTGTAGCTACACCTTTTACAATTGAATTATTAAAAACTTTAATTCAGGATGCAAATATGTATCTGAAAAATAAACTTGTAAGCATAAAAGTTGACTCACATTATATGGTTAAAGGCAAAAATACAGAGTATAAAGTTGACTTTGTCAATATAACCCATTCAACTATACAGTCAACTGTAATTGCTCTTCATACAAAAGAAGGAGTTGTTGTTTATGCTAATGATTATAAATTAGACAATAATCCAGTAATAGGTTTGCCTCCAAATTATCAAAAATTAAAAGAACTATCTAAAGAAGGTGTAAAAGCACTGATAGTAGATTCTTTGTATTCTAGTGATGAAAGAAAAACACATAGCGAGAAAATTGCAAGAGCAATGATTGAAGAAGTTTTGCTTACAGTAGACCATGGGAAAAATGGAATTGTAATAAGTACTTTTTCATCACATATTGCCAGACTGAAAAGCATTGTTGAATTCAGTAAAAAACTTAATAGAAAAGTAGTTTTTGTAGGCAGAAGTTTGGCAAAATATGTAAGAGCTGCTGAAAAAGCAGGACAATATCCTTTTGATAAGGATATTAAAGTGTTAGGTTATCCAAATCAAGTTAAATCTGTTTTAAAACAAATTGATAAAAACAGGCACGAATATGTTTTAGTCTGTACAGGCCATCAAGCAGAACCAGGAAGTATTCTTGATAGACTTGTTGCAGGTAACAAGCTACCTTTTTCATTTAGGCCTCATGATAGCGTGATATTTTCTTCAAAAGTTATTCCTGTTCCAGTTAATCAGGCAAACAGGGCTGCAATGGATAAAAAACTAAGAATGAAAGATGTAAGGATATTTGATAATGTTCATGTTTCTGTTCTCCCAGATACAGAAGTAGTTTTTAATGGGAATAATGGTATGAAAATTAATGAGATAGGAAAAATTAGCGAAAATGAACAAAAAGAAATAAAAGTTCCATCATTTGATCCTGAAGATTTGAAGATAAAATGGTATGATGCTAGTATAGTAAAACATCCATATAATGGGAAAATATTTAATATTAAAACAAAATCAGGAAGAAGCGTCTCAATAACATCAGGACACAGTTTGTTTAAGCTTGAAAAGAATAATATTGTTTCAGAAAAAGGAGATTTCTTAAAAGTGGGGGATTATTTAGCTATTCCTAAAAAATTCTCTTGGTATAAAGAAATTAACAAAATTGATATTTTGAATTATTTAAATATTAAAGATAAAAGTTATAAGATAAATGATAATATTTTATATTATAATAAAAAACCAATATCAAATACAAATATCAAATTAAATAAAGAATTCGCAAGGCTTTTAGGGTATTACCTTGCTGAAGGTTCTGCTCCAAGACATATCTCTCTTGTAATAAACAAAAATGAGACTGAATTATTAGATGATATAAAGAATTCAATAAAAGAATGCTTACCATATTCTACAGTTAATGTAACAGATAAGGGAACATCCTATGAAATAACTTTTGGAGCACGAATTTTAAAATCATTATTTAAAGAATGGTTTGGAGAAAATGCAAGAACTAAAAAAATACCAAAATTCGTTTTTTCTTCAAGTAACGAATTTAAACTTAACTTTTTAGGAGCTTATATTAATGGTGATGGATGTATTGATAAGGGAACAGATCACTTTAGGATAAGGATAAAAACAGCCTCTAAAAAGTTAGCTTCTGATTTGTTATATTTATTTTCTCAAGTGGGGATTTGTGCTAAATTTGATCATATAGATGTTGGCAGAAAAAGATTTATAGCAGGAAATAAAAAAGAAACTGGAGAAACATATTCTTATGTTATAAGAATTCAAGGAATTGGTTATTTAGCTATTTTAAAAGATTATTTATCAAACAAATTTAAATTTCAAATTGATGAAAAAATAAAAAATACAAGATTTTCACAGCAATTGCCTCCAGAATCTCTGCCAATTGAAATGATAAACTTTGAAGATATAATTCCTAGGAAAGAGACTTATTTATATGACATAGTAAACTATAGAACAAACTCAAAAACTAAGAAGAAACACATAAGTCAAAATCTTTTAACTAATCAATCAAGTTCAATTAGTGGTTTTACAGAAAAAATAGTAACTGGAGATTTATTATTTGATCCTATTAAAGAAATAAAAATTTCAGAATATAATGGAGAAGTTTATGACTTTTCAGTTCCCCATGCAGAAAATTTTATTGGTGGATTTGGAGGAATAATGCTCCATAATTCAGGTCATGGAGGAAGGGAAGATTTAAGAGATTTGATTGCTTTATTAAATCCACAACATGTAATACCTAGTCATGGAGGTTTGGACAAAACAACTCCTGCAATGGAGCTGGCAAAAGAGCTCGGATATAAATATGATAAAACAGCACATTTATGTCAGGATGGAACTATTGTTTATATTAATTAAAAAATAAAATTGATAAAAAAGAAGATAAAAACAGTAAAATATAAATCAATTAAGTAGATTAAATAAGGTAGAGTTATTGTTATATTAAAGATTTGGTTAAAAAAGAGGAAATGATAAAAGGAGGATACGGTAATATGGGGGGAGAGTTCATAAAGAGAACCGTAGGTTCTTTTTATAATGGTTAGAGCAGATATACTAGTCTCAATAAAAAATGCAATAGAAAGAGGGTATTCTATTGAACAAGCCAGGCAGTCTTTAATTAATTCTGGATATTCTGTTAAAGAAGTTGACGAATCTATTAATTATCTGACTTCTGGTATTGGTAACATAGAAATTCCCAATCAGGCAAATTATTTTCCAGAACAACCAGTTCAAGATCAAAACATAAAACAAACTCAAATACAAACTAAAAATCCAGCACAAACACAAACTCAAACCCAAATTCCGCAGGCAAATTATGGGTATGATAACATGCAACAAATTCAAGAGCAGTTTAAAATACCAAAACAAAAAAAACATTTTCCATGGAAAATTATTATTTTAGTGTCTTTGTTATTAATCTTAATCCTTGTTTTTTTCGGAATGTTAATATTTCAGGATACTATAACTAGCACATTGCAAAAGTTATTAGTCGGATAAATAACATAAAATGTTCATTTATTTCTATCAACCAGCAGAAGATTCCTATTTTCTTTCTGATTATGTTAAAAATTATATTGAAAAATTGAATAATTCTGAAAAAGAAAATATAAAATCTCTTGACATGGGAACAGGTTCTGGAATTCAAAGCAAAAACCTTATTTCTTTAGGAATAAAAAAAGGAAATATTACAGCAACTGATATTAATTTTGATGCTTTAAAACAAGCAAAAAAATTAAAAATCAAGGCAATAAAAAGTGATTTGTTTGAAAAATTAAATAAAAAAGAGAAATTTGATTTAATTATATTTAATCCACCATACCTTCCAGAAAATAAATTTGACAAAGAAAAAGACACAACTGGAGGAAAAAAAGGAGATGAAACAATAATAAGATTTATTAAAAGTTTAAAATCACATTTAAAAGAAAAAGGAATTTGTTTTTTATTAACCTCAAGTTTAACCCCAAATACCTGGAAAAAAGAAACAAAAAAACAAAAACTAAAGATAAGAAAAGTGGGAGAAAAAAGCCTTTTCATGGAAAAGTTTTATGTCTGGGAAATAACAATATAAAATAGTACAGCAATTTTTATATATCTTTAATACAATAATAATTTATGTTAAACAGAAATAATCCTTCCCAAATTGAAAAAATAGAATTTCAAGAAAAGTGTACCTCTTGTGCTAATAATATTAAGAGTTATATGAGTTTAGCAGCAATTTTAACAGGGGGCTTAATAGGACTAATGTCTGTACCAATTTATTTAGCAGCTTCTACAGTCTTTTTACCAGTAGCTTACTTAAACAATTATTTTAGTAATACAGTTAATACTAAAAAATAATAGGCAACTGATTAAAAAAACAGTGCAATAATCTTTATAAAATTACAATACAAGGTGAGGATATGAAATTCGCCCATATGGGGGATTGTCATCTTGGAGGTTGGAGATTTCCAGAGTTGCAAGAATTAAATTTTCAGAGTTTTTCAAAAGCAATTGATATTGCCATTAAAGAAGAGGTCGACATGATCCTTATAACAGGGGATTTGTTTGATTCTGCCTACCCTTCAATTGATATCCTTAAAAGAACATTTGCAGAATTTAGGAAAATAAAAGAGGCAAGAATACCTTGTTTTATAATAGCTGGAAGTCATGACTATAGTGTCTCAGGAAAAACCTTTTTAGAAGTTTTAGAACATGCTGGCTTTTGCAAAAATACCTTTATTTCAAGTGAAAGAGAAGATAACATATATTTAGAACCTGTAACATTTAAAGAATATGCTCTTTATGGCTATCCTGGAATGAAGTCAGGGTTAGAAGTGCCTAAATTGAAGAAAGTTTTTCTGCAAGATGCTCCAGGATTTTTTAAAATATTTATGTTGCATACAACTTTAACAGAAGCAATAGGAAGTTTGCCAATAGATTCAATTTCAATAGATGAATTGCCAAAAGCAGATTATTATGCACTGGGCCATTTACATGTGGATTTTGCAAAACCAAATATTGCCTATTCTGGGCCAATTTACCCAAATAATTTTGAAGAGTTAGAAGAGCTTAAACACGGGCAGTTTTATTTAGTTGAATATAACCCAAACACAAGATCAATAAATAAAACAAAAATACCTCTTAAAATAAAAGATATTATTATTTTAAAAATAGAATTAGATAATTCTTTAACTTCTACTGAAAAAATAATGTCTGAATTAGATAAAAATGATATAGAAGATAAAATTGTTCTTTTAAGACTTTCAGGATCATTTAAATCTGGAAAAGTATCGGATATAAGATTTCACGAAATAGAAAATTTTTCTAAAGATAAAAAGGTTTATTGTCTTATAAAAAATACTTCTAAATTGAAAATAGAAGAATCAAGCATTTCTTTGGAAATTAAAGATATGCATGAAGTTGAAGATAACATAATAAAAGAGCATTTTAATTCAAATACTAAATTTGGCGATAAAATTTCATCTTTACTCAGGGCTTTGTCTATAGAAAAACAAGAAGATGAAAAAAATCAAACTTTTGAAGATAGATTAATGAGTGAATTAAAATCAATACTAAATTTTTAGATTAAAATTTAATGATACGTTAAGTAAAATAAAGAAAAAAGAAAATATCAAAAATAAAAAAGAATGTAAAATAAAATTAATCAAATAAAATGAAAACAAACAGATTAAAATATTAAAAACAAAAAAAAGGCAAGATGGTTAATCAATTTAAATAAAAATATTGAAAATTAGGAAAGGAATGAGATGTTAACTTAAGAAAGTAAATTAAAACAAAAAAAGGCAAAATGAAACTGATGAAAACATATTATTATCTTAAATTAAAAATGAAAAGAAAAATCACATTACTCAAACCATTAATAGATGATATTTAAGTTGTAAAATTAGGTAAAGTTATAGTATATTTAAATAAAAAATAAAACTGATAAAATGATCTTAAAAAGAATAAAAATTGAAAATATAAGAAGTTATGAAAGTTTTGAGGCATTATTTCATAAAGGTTCAACAATGTTAGCAGGAGATATTGGTTCAGGTAAAACCTCTATTTTGTTAGCAATTGAATTTGCCCTCTTCGGTTTACAACCAGGGCAAAAAGGAGCTTCTTTGCTTAGAAATGGGAAAGATGATGGTTTTGTGGAATTGGAATTTGAAGTAGATGATAAAAATGTTATTATTAACAGATCTTTAAAAAGAAAAAAAACAATTTCTCAAGACTCTGCAAATATAACCATTAACGGAAAAAATGAAGAAAAAGCTGTAACTGAAATAAAAAATATTGTTTTAAATTTGTTAAACTACCCTTTGGAATTTTCCAAAAAAACAAATATACTTTACAAATTCACAGTTTATACTCCTCAAGAACAGATGAAAGAGATAATTTTAGAAGACCCTGAAATAAGACTAAACACTTTAAGGCATGTTTTCGGAGTTGACAAGTATAAAAGAATTAAAGAAAACTCTTCAATTTTATCTTTTAAGTTAAGAGAAAACATAAGATTAAAACAAGGGCAAATAGGCGATTTGGACACATTTAAGGCAAAATTAAATGAAAAAGTAAATTCCCTTAGAGAAGTTGAAAATAAAATACCCGTAATTGGAGATGAACTAAATAATATAAAAACAAAAAAAGAGAAAAAAGAAACTGAAATAAATGAAATAGATGTTAAAATAGAGGAAAAAAAGAAATTTGAAAATGAAGTTGATAAGATAAATTTTTTATTAATAGCAAAAAGAGAGCAGTCAGTTAAATTAGAACAGGAAATTACTTCAATAAAAAATAGATTTGAGCAAGCATCAAAAGATTTCAATGAAAAAGAATTTGATGAAATATTAAATTTATTAAAAGAAAGAAAAGAATATTTGGAAATAATAAGAAAAGATCTAACTGATGCTCAGATAAAACTGAGTTCTTTTACTTCAAAAAAATCAGAACTTACAAGCTTAAAATCTCAGATACAAGCATTGACAAAATGTCCAACTTGCCTTCAAGATGTTGGTGCTGAGCACAAAAATTCTATTTTAGGGCAGGCAAATGCAGAATTGGAGAATATTCTTGAACAAATTGGTTTATTAGATGAAAATAAAAATAAAAAACAAAATGAGCTTAAAAAAATAAATGATGAAGTTATTAATTATGAACAAGAGTCTAGAAGATTAGAAGCTTTGAAAATAAGGATAAAGACTTTGGAAGAAGACCATAAAAAATTAGGTAATTTGGAAAAGCAGAAAGTTTCTTGTGAAAATGATATAATTTTGCTTAATGAACAGATAACAAGAATGAAAGAAAATATTTTAGGATATAAAAAATATGATAACATACTTTTAGTTAAAGAAAAAGAACTTGATGAAATAAAATTAAATGAGAGAAGTTTAGAGATAAAAAAAGCAGAGCTGACAAAGGAAATAGAATTTGAAAAAAAAGCAATAAATGATTTAGAAAACAACATTTCTGAAAAAGAAAAAATAAAAGATGAGCTTATTTACATCAGCGAATTGGAAAACTGGGTTTCAAAAGATTTCTTAGATGTTATAGGATTTATTGAAAAAAATGTTCTTATAAAATTAAAAGATGAATTTTCCAAGCTGTTTAATGAATGGTTTGGCATTTTAGTGCCAGAAGTGTTTACAGTAAGACTAGATGATTCATTTACACCAATAATTGAACAGCAAGATTATGAATTAGATTATAATTTTCTTTCAGGTGGTGAAAGAACAGCTATAGCTTTAGCTTACAGGCTTGCTTTAAACCAGACAATTAATTCACTAATGTCTGAGATAAAAACAAAAGGCCTTGTAATTTTAGACGAACCAACTGAAGGTTTTTCACAACAGCAATTAGATAAAATGAGGGATGTATTAAGTCAGTTAAATGTAGAACAGCTGATAATTGTAAGTCATGATCAAAAAATAGAAGGTTTTGTTGAAAATATTATCCGCTTAAAGAAAGAACAAGGAATTACGAGAATTATTTAAACGAATTACTTAAAAGTGGTAACAAAATAGAAAGATTTAAAAAGTATGAAATATGACGGTGAGTATGGATACAGTTTATGCACTAGATGGCAGGGAAATATTAAGTAGATTTAAGGATTTAACTTATAATTCTAAGATTAGAGTTCAGAAAAGCATTGCAGAGTATATTGTCCGTGAACATAAACCTAAATTCCAATCAGAACTTACTGAAATGCGTGTAGCTCCTTTGCTAGATACTTTTGAAGTATGGGGTTGGGATGTAGGAATCACTTTTAACACAATAAGAGATGTCAAAAGAGGTTATGCTGTTGTTAATGGTGGAACTGAACCAGTAAGAATGAAATATCGTTCTAAATGGGAGGAAGCAAGAAAAAGAGGAAGAAATTTTTGGGAAATGCTTAGAAGAAAAGACATAAGTGATATGGGGGATATTTTAGTTGAATGTAGACCTGAAGGGATATTAGTTAGAAAAAATTACAAGGAATTAATTGAATTATGTGAAGAAGTAACAGAACTAACTGGCCAAGAACTAAAATTAAGATTCTAAATTATTTTTAGCTTTTATCAGATTTAACCTCATTAAAGAAAGAACAAGGAATTACAAGAATTATTTAAACAGCAGCACGATATCTTAAGTCATCCCACCTATTTGGACTAAATGATCTTGGTCCAGGAATTAATCTTCCTTTTCCCTTTATCAAATAATCAACCATTTCATCAAAAGTCTTAAGCTTAAGATAAGTTCTGCCAGATGATTTTGTTTCTTCAATTAATTCCAACGGAGAAGGTATATAATCAAAATCAAAATCAAGTTGCTCCTCTATTTTTTCACCTAAATTTCTCATAATTTATAAAAGAATATTTATTATATAAATTTATGTTTAGTATAGTTTAAAGTAATTTTCATATTGAAAGTCTCTTTAAGGACAATAAAGTTTTCAGCCGAAAACTTTATAAATAACCCATATTTCAGTATTTTAGAAGTTCTTATACAATTAAGAGGATTAACCTTTATGGAAGAAGATATTAAAAAATTAGTTTTAAAATCAGGAACTAGCATTGTAGGCATTGTCTGCAAAGATGGTGTTATAATTGCTGGGGATAGAAGAGCTACAGCTGGAAATATTGTGGTAACTAAAAAAGCATTTAAAGTTATACAAATTAATGATTATCTTGTAACAGCAGGAACAGGAATGGCTGCAGATATTGATTTAAGCCAAAGAGTTATAGCAGCTGAATTAAAATTAAAAGAACTAAGAACAAGAAGAAGGCCAACTATTAAAGAATCTGCCTATTTAATAGGAATGATGTTATACAGGAATATTAGAACACCTTCAATGATTCCAAGTATTGTAGGACTTTTAGTTGGAGGTGTTAATGAAGATGGTTCAACAAAGTTGTATACTATAGAACCTGCCGGAACAGTTTCTTTAGTTGAAGATTTTGATGCGAATTTCGGAAGTGGAATGCCTTATATTCTGGGTTTGTTAGAAAGACAATACAAAAAAGGAATGAGTGTTAAAGATGGGATTGAACTTGCAAAAGAATGTATTAAAACAGCTATTGAAAGAGATACTGGTTCAGGAAATGGAATTGATGTTTTTACAATCACCAAAGATGGAGTGAAACACGTTGTTTCTGAAGAAATAGTTCCAAATTATACTCAAAAATAGATAACAAATAAACCTTTTGCGAAAAGGTTTCCAAAACGAACGAGAACCTTTTGAAAAGGTTCCCAAACCAAAACTTTAACAACAAACCTTTTAGAAAAAGGTTTCCAAAAACGAAAGATAAATCTTTGAAAAAGGTTTCCAAAACAAAAATAAAAAATAACACAAATGGGAGATATTCTGAAAAGTATTACAGATGACCTGCCTAAAGTCATAAAAGACGCAGGTTTTGAAGGTGCTAATATTGTTTTATATACTGATAATGCTGCGTTTTTCAAAGAATCTGAGTCTCAAATTAAAGAGCTTGTAAATAAATACAAGAAAAGGATTGAGCTAAGAGCTGACGAGTCTATTTTAGAAACTCAGGAAAAAACAGAAGAAACAATTAGGCAAATTATTCCAGAAGAAGCAGAGCTGACAAATATTATTTTTGACCAGCCAAGAAGCATTGTAATAATAGAAGCAAAAAAACCAGGAATGGTAATCGGCAAGCAAGGAAGTGTTTTACAAGAAATAAAAGATAAAACTTTTTGGTCGCCTCAAGTTCAGAGAAGTGCTTCAATAAAAAGTAAAATAACTGATAATATAAGAGAAGTTTTGTATGCAAATAACAGTTACAGAAGAAAATTCTTAAATGATGTAGGTAAAAAAATTTACAAAGACTGGAGTGCAGATAAAAAAGAAGGTTGGATAAGACTTACAATGTTAGGAAGTGGAAGACAAGTAGGAAGAAGCTGTATATTATTGCAAACACCAATATCAAAAATACTTTTAGATTGTGGAATTGATGTAGCATCACATGGAGCAGATAGATTTCCATATTTTGACATTCCAGAATTTGATATTTCAACAATAGATGCAGTTATTTTAAGTCATGCTCATCTAGACCATTGCCTTCCACCACATTTTAGAGTTTTAACAGAAGAAGGTTACAAAAAAATAGATGAAATTCAAGTAGGTGAAAAAATATTATCAATGAACTGGAAAACTGGGAAATATGAAATAGATAAATGTACAGAAAAAACCAGGACAACTGGGCATAAAAAAATATTAACAATAAAAACACCTTATTCTAAAATAGAATCTTCTCCAAACCATAGATTTTTTACTTTTGAAGATTTAAAATTAAAAGAATTAGAAGCTTCTCAACTAAAAAAAGGAATGCTTTTACCATCTAATTTATTTAATAAACCTGAATTAAAAGAAAAAATAATAGATTTAAACATAAATATAAATTATGATAAAAGAAGAAAAGATAATATTATACTTCCAAATAAGTTAACTACACAATTGGCTGAATTTTTAGGTTATTATATGGGTGATGGACACAAATCTTCAGAATTCTCCTTGAGATTGACAGACATGGATTTACAAATTTTAAACTATCATAAAAATCTAGTTAAAGAAATATTTAATTTTGAATCAAAAATAAGGCACCATTCGGATAAATCGAAGAATGCATCAATTTTAGAGTTAAACAATGTAAAAATAATAAGATTTTTAGAGCAAAACTTCCCAGAAGCTTTTAATAAAGCTAAAGATATATTTATCCCGGAAAAAATAATAAATTCTTCTTCAGATATCCAAAAAGCATTTTTAAGGGGTTTTGCAGATGCAGAAGGGTCTTTTGCAGATACTATAAAGATAACTAGCTATAGCAAACAGATGCTTGAAGATTTGCAATATTTACTTTCTTTGCAAAAAATACCTTCAATTATTTCACCAAAAAGTAATTCAGTTTATTTAAACAGCAAGTTTAGTATTATTAAATTTCATCAAAAAGTAAGCTTTTCTCATGAAGGTAAACAAAAGAAACTTTCATCTAAGATAAAAACATTTTCAAATACTAATTTTGATAAAGAAGATTTGATGCCTTTAACCTCAAAAGACTTAAGAAAAATACTTGAGAATGCAGGTCTTCTTGGCAGAATAAATAAAAGTCCAAATTTATCCCAGTTATTACCATTATGTTTATTAGACTTATTCAGAAGAAAAGAGGGATATGCTACTAGAAAAACTGCTGAAATTTTATTAAATTTTTTAATACAAAGAATTAATGAATTAAAATCTATTAAGTCAGAGTCGGAAATTTATGCTTTAAGAAGACTGTTAAGTATAACTAGGGTAGATGTAAGCAGTGCAACAGGGCTTAAAGTACATCAAATTCAAAAGATAGAAGAAAATAAACAGCTTTCTCAAGAATATATTCATGTTCTTTCTTCTTTTATTAAAGAAAGGCTTTCATCAGTAATTTTACAGACAGAGCAGAACATGCAGACTCTACAAAACTTATTGTCTTTAAATGTATTGTGGGAGAAAATATCAAATATAGATGAGAAAGATAATTCATATGAATATTTAGTAGATATTGAAGTTGAAAATAATCACAATTTTATTGCACATAACATAATAGTCCATAATTGTGGTTTATTGCCTTATTTATATAAAATGGGTTATAAAGGACCAGTATATATGACAACACCTACAAGAGATATAACTGCCCTTTTAGCTTTGGATTTTATTGGAGTTGCATACAAACAAGCAGCCACTCCTTTATTCAGTTCTCAGGATATTAAAGAAATGGTAAAACACTCAATTTGTTTAAATTTTAATGAAGTTACAGATGTCACACCAGACATAAGAATAACCTTCTATAATTCAGGACATGCTTTAGGAAGTGCAATGGTTCACATTAATATCGGAAATGGTTCACATAATTTATTATATGGAGCTGATATGAAATACATAAAAACTCGTTTACTAGATCCAGCAGTTACAAATTTCCCAAGAGTTGAAAGTTTAATTATGGAATCTACTTATGGGGGAAAAGCAGATATCTTACCTCCAAGAGCTGAATCAGAAAATACTTTATTAGAATATATTAAGAAAACAATTGAAAGAGAAGGTAAAGTTTTAATTCCAGAATTAGGTTTAGGAAGAGCACAAGAAACAATGTTAATTATTGATGATGCAATTCGTTCTGGTAAATTGCCTTCAATTCCTGTTTATGTTGATGGAATGATTTGGGATATTAATGCAATCCATACAGCTTATCCTGATTTTTTAAGTAATAGTGTTAGAAATTTAATTTTCCAGGATAAAAATCCGTTTGTTTCAGAAACTTTCAAACAAGTTGGTTCTGCTCAAGAAAGAAAACAAGTTATAGAAGGTGGACATTGTGTAGTACTCGCAACTTCTGGTATGTTAGTAGGAGGAGCTTCTGTAGAATATCTTAAACATTTTGCAGGTAATAAAAGAAACTCAATTGTATTTGTATGTTATCAAGGAGTTGGTTCTTTAGGTAGGCAAATTCAAGAAGGTCTTAAAGAATGGAATACAGAATCTGGAGAAACAATCCCAATAGAGTTAGAAGTACATAAAATAGATGGTTTTTCAGCTCATGCAGGTAGAACAGAGTTATTAAATTTTGTAAAAAATTGCAAGCCTAAACCAAAAAGAGTTATAATAAATCACGGTGAAGTTTCAAAATCACTAGATTTAGCAAGCAGTTTATACAAGATAGAAAGAGTAGAGACAAATGTTCCAAGAAATCTCGAGACAATTAGGCTGAAGTAATTATTTTAAGCTTTATACTCAAATTCATTAATTCCACTTTCAATATCATTTATTACTAACATATATAACTTACTTTGTTTTTCAGATAATTCTTTAAAAGTTAAATCTAAATATTCTCTATGTTGCAAAGAAGCTTTTACTAAGTATAAGTTTCCAATTGCTCCTTTAATCTTATGAATCTTTGCCCCATCTGACAATAAAGACAAATGATTATGTAATAATAAGATTTCACTACCAACTTTTCTACCTCTTAACCTTTCTTCTAACTCTTGTCTTTCCATTAAATATTATCATACATCTTATTTTTAAACCTTCTGAACATTTAAAAAATAATTCATCTCCCCAAATTTTCTGCTAAGGATTCACCTAATTTTTTAACAATTTTACCAAGCTTCCATTTTTTCAATGGATGTCTGATTGTAAAATACAAACTAGCTAAAACTAAATCTAGGCAGAATTGTTGCACTTCAATAGGATCATAACTTCTTTCTTCATCATCATAATCTATTTCTTCACTAAATTCATTAAAATCATTATAATGCCTTTGTAATTTTTTTGTTAAATTAAGACAGTATTTTTCTTTCATAGGATTAAACACAAAACCTTCACTTCTTAATTCTAATCCATTTGAATCCCCTTCTAAAATTAAATCTACTCCATCACATATAAATTTGTAGTTTCTGCTAAAATATCCCATGTTATCTTAGCTAATATCTAATTTAAAAATCTTTTCATCTTTCTGAACATTTAAAAACTAGTTTTCCCTTTATGTGATGTAAAAAGAGATTATATAAAATTAACAAATATAAAATAGAATAATAAAATCTAATGATTACAATAAATCAATATAAAATAAGGTAAAAACATAATATATTAAAAATAAACCTTTTACAAAAAGGTTTCCAAATGAACCTTTAGGAAAGGTTCCCAAAACGGAGAAAATAAAAAAGGGGTAATGTAAACAAATAAAATACATCAATTAAACAAATAATAAATTAGGGAAAGTTATAACATATTTAAATTTAAAATGAAAAATAAAATTATAAGGGAAGATAGTGCGGTAGGAAACCGTCCTCTTGAAAGGGAAGTTGATGCGTTAAGAAACCGCAGGTGTCTTACGCTATGAAACACACAGCTAAAATAACAACGATTCTTGTAGTAATGTTTGTAGTTACTCAACTAATTGGACTTGCTGTAATACAGGCTTATACTCCTCAGAAATTACAAGTAGAAATCAATGGAACTTTACAAAATGTAACTTATGATCCATTACCTTCATGGTTTCAGCAACCAGAAGTTAAAGAAAATATGGATTTTTGGAAAATACTTCCGAGCATTTTAATTGCATTTGTTATAGCAATAGGAGTTGTATTCTTATTATCAAAGTATAAACTTACAGGATTGCTAAGAGCATGGTTTTTTATTGTAATAGTTATGGTTCTTTGGCTGACAATTTATGCATTTGAAATTTTAGTTCCATGGCAGATTAATTACACAGTTGCTTTAATTATTCCAACACTAATTTCATTAGTTGTTGCTTATTTCAAAGTTTTCAAAAGAAATCTTCTTGTGCATAATATTTCAGAGTTATTTATCTATCCTGGGATTGCTGCTGTTTTTGTACCAATATTTAATATCTGGACTGTTATTATTTTGCTTTTAATTATTTCTATTTATGACATGTGGGCTGTCTGGCATTCTGGATTTATGCAGAAAATGGCACATTTCCAGATTAATGAACTGAAAGTATTTGGGGGATTTTTTGTTCCATATCTTAACAAAAAACAAAGAGCTGAAATGAAAAAACAAAAAGAATTAGCTAAAAATGCAAAACTGACAAAAAATCAAAAACAAAAAACAAAATCAATGAAAGTTAATTTAGCAATATTGGGAGGAGGAGATGTTGTTTTCCCAATAATAACTGCAGGAGTTGTTCTACGCTCTCTTGGTTTATTGCCTGCTTTAATTATAACAGCTTGCGCAACTCTTTCACTTTTAGCTCTTTTCCTTATGGCTAAAAAAGGAAAGTTTTATCCCGCAATGCCTTTCATAACAGCGGGTTTGTTAATAGGAATAGGATTAGCTTATTTGATTTAGAATCAATTTAATTATATACAACTAATAAACTATATATCATCTTGAAATACTATGGTAATTTTGTTTAATTAATCAATTCTTATCTAATTTTATTATACATTTTCTCCAAACCAAAATATTATTTTTATTATATCTCTTTAACTTTACAGAACATTTAATATAATTTTATATATTCTTGGAAATGTAATAAATATAATACAACACTAATTAATCTACGAATTAATAAATAATAAAACTAATAAATAAGGTAAAAGTATGGTATGTTTTAAAAATGTTTAAAGATAAATTAGGTTAAGATACAAAATTTAATTTACAGCTTATTTGATTTAATTATTTTGAAAATACTAATTAGAATAAAAATATTCTTCTGCTGTATAATACTCTCTTCTAAGCCATTTCATTGAATTTTCAGCAATTTGTCTATTAGATTTTTTTATATTTCTTTCAGTATACTTTCTTATATCTTCTTCAAGAAATGCTGCATTAGCAGCCATAATTACTAATAACCTTTGTTTGTTATCTAAAAGCAACTTTCCATCAAGAGAAGCAAGCTGACTTGCACTTCTGAATTCATCTAAACTCATTTCGCTTATGTCTTTTCCATAAACATATTTAATCACTTTGTTAAAACATTCTAGTATTTTTGTACTTGGTTTTAAAAAAGTTAAAGGAGCAAGATATGCATTTTTGACTTTTTCTGTTGTATTTGCCCATTTAACGTATTCTAATACTAAACCACTAAAAAAACCATCAGATTTGTTTTCCATTTTATTTTTTATAATTTAATAACTTTATTTATTAGAAACTTCTTTTTTATCTTCTGATTCTGCATAAAGGCTAAATCTTAAATGATTATACATTCTAAATAAACTTCTAAATATTAAATCTTCTTTTTTAAGATTTACAGGATTTGCCCTAACATTATTTTCTACACCCCTGTCTAATCTGTAATTTTTTACAGCTTTCATCATGTCATAAATTGTTCCAATACAATCATAAATAACACCTGTTTTAGCTGATTCATCTGAAATTGATTGATAATCTCTAATTATTTCTTCTAAATTATCTACAAATCTATTTAATCCTAAATTTTCAACTAATTTTGCATCATTTTTTCTAAGATAGTTGTAAAATTCTTGCAGTTCTTTCTCATAATCTACTGACATTTTATTTTTTCCTTGATTTTATCTTTTCATATCTTTGTTTATATGATTTATAAGCTCTATCTATCTGTTCTAAATAAGGCGTTCTTTGATGTAATATTTCATCTTTTCTTTCAGGATTCTTTTTCATCAGTTCTTCAGTTCCTTTTTCCATATCTAATATTATGTTTTTCCAGTATGAAGCATTTTTTACAAGTTCTTTTTCTTCTTCATTAAGACCTGAAAATATTTCACCATAAATTAATTCTTCATATGAATTATACCTAAATAAATTCCCATTTAAACTTACAAGGCTTGCAAGCCCTCTTAGAAAACTTCTAGATTTAGAAATTTTAATTTTAGATGGATCTCTATATTTTTCAACTAATTCGTCAAATTCTGTTTCATAATTCATCAACATTTTATTCCTCTGGAGTTTCTATATGTGTTTTAATCTCTGTTTTAGCTATTTTGTTATATAACTCTCTGCTTATAGGTTCAGTAGAAAGTATTGCTCCAAGAGTTATTCTTATTGGCCTTTCAGTTTCTTCTCTAAAAACAGGCTCTTCTATTTGCCTTATGCTTCTATCAGGCATTCTTTCAAATGTGTAACCTGGTTCATATACTAAACTAGGTTTTAAGTATAATTCCTGTCTATCCAGTTTTTCAAAAACACCAACAAATGACTTATTCATTGTTGATACTCTTAAACATTCTCCTGGTTCATACTCAAAATTTCTATTATTTGCCATTATTTTTCTTGCTTTCTTTGCTTTTAAATCTTGTCCTTACTGGTTAAAAGTAACAAAACGAAAGCTTTATAAATAGCTGTAACTGCTGAATAGTTAAGACAAGCTTAAGGTAAAATGAAAGACTCAAAACCAAAACAAAAAACTAAACATACAATAAAAATATCAAGAGGTTTTCTTAGAGGTAAATTTAGCCATGATGAAGCAAGAGAGCTAGGAACTGATTTGTCTAATATATTTAGATCATATGGTGTTAGGATTAATGTTACTTATAATTCTGATGTAAGTCTTAAACAAGCAAGTGTTGAAGCACTTGTAGATGATTCTACTCAAATAACAGACATTGTTAATTATATTAGTGGAACAGGTTATGCAGTTAAAGGTTATACTTCATCTAGAGAAGGAGAACAAAAATGATAGGAAAACCAGAACTTGTTAATAAAGTAAAGAATTATTTTGGATTAAATATTTATGAAACTAAAGTATGGCTTGCTCTTTTGAATAAGGGAATTGCATCTGCTGGTGAAATAGCAGACATGTCTGGAGTTCCAAGAAGTAGAACTTATGATGTTCTGGAATCTTTGGAAAAACAAGGATTTGCAATGCAAAAAATAGGCAAACCTGTAAAATATTTTGCTGTCAAGCCAACTTCAGTTATAGACAAGCTGAAAAAAAGAGCTCTTGATGATATGAATGAAAGAATAGATACTTTGGCTAATATTAAAGGAACTCAAGAATACCAGGAATTAGAATTACTTCATTCTTCTCAATCAGAATTAATAAAAAAACAAGATCTTTCAACAACTATTAAAGGAAGAACAAATGTTAACGGTCAGATATCAGATGTTATTATTTCAGCTAAAAAAGATCTTTTAATCTGTGCTACTACAAATGAAATAAAGAAAAGAATAAAACTTTTAGAACCTTTATTCAAACAAGTTAAAGATGGAGGAATTAAAATAAATATGGCTTTAAATGGTAGTGATGCTGATATAAAAATTTTAAGTGATAGACTTGGCGTAAAAGCAAAAAGAGTAGATGTTAAATCTTCATTCTACATTGCAGACAAAAATGAAGTATTATTTATGTTAAATGAGAATTCAGAAAACCAGGATCAAATGGCTGTTTGGTTTTCATCTCCATTTTTCGTAGAGTCTTTAACAAGTTTGTTTGATTTAGCTTTAAAAAATAATCAGAAAAAGTAAAATGAGTGAAAGACAAGGATCATTTTTAGAAGGAGTTGTTGCTACTATATTTCAAAGAGCAGGACTTGATACATCAACAAATGTATTCATGAAAGGATATGAAGTTGATGTGGTTGGTAGTAAGTTAAATTATAAAGTAATAGTTCAATGCAAACATTGTGAGGGTTCTTATGTAAATATTAAAGATATACTTCATCAATGGAAAAGCAAGAATGATATTATAAATGCAGATAAAGTTGTATTGGTTATTTATGGGCAAGAACCAAACCAATCTCACTACCACTTAGCAGAAAAATTAGGTATTATTTTAATTGATAAGGAAAAGTTACAAAAACTAAACTCTTATGATAATGAAAAGCTAACTAAAAAATTAAATGAGTTGTTAAAATTTGATAATGAAGAATATAATAAGGAATTAAATCAAAAAATAGTTATCTACATTGTTTGTGGTGTATTAGGTCTTATAGTAGTTTATAAGACTCTTGAAGTATTAATGGATAGTATGATGTTTGGAATATTATTATTTGTAATTATGGTAGGTTTTATTGCAAGTGGAGGAGAAATGTTTACAAAGAAAAATAGGAGGAGAAGAAAATGAAAAGAATAAAAGTCATCTCAGAGATGAAAAATGGTTATCCAGAAAGCCATGTATATGCAAGAAAGTTTTTTGGTAAGACTGGGAGAGAATTAGGCGTTGATGAGTTAGATTATTTAGCCATTTCAGTTATTGACCAGCATTATAGATTTTTATATGGAAATCCAAATTCAAGGCAGATAATAACAGATTTAAAACATAACACTTTTAATTAACTTAACTTCAAACTAATTTTATCTTTTTGATTGACATTTCTTTCATCACTTTTTTATGGGTTTTCTTGAATTTTTTTAAAAACTCTTTAAGTGTTATGTCTGTTTGGCTGGCACTTTTTATTTTTCCGTCTTCCATATACCAGATAGGATGTTTTTTCTTAAAATTTTCAACAGATTCCTTAAAATATACACTTGGACCAGTTATTATTATTTCTTTTTTCTTTTGAATTGCATAATAAACCTTAGCACTTTTTCCATAAGAATATTCAAAATTATGCCCGATTATGTTGTAATACTTAGAAACTTCTCGAGTTAAAACCTTAGAAAATTTAAGCAATTTGCTTCCTGCAATATCCCCTTCTTGCTTTCCAGTTTTTACTTCAAAAACACTGTATGTTACTTCAAGTCTTTTTGCAATTTCTTTAAGCTCATCACTTTTTGATTTGTTATAATCAAAAAAATGCTCTCCAGGATGAGTTAGAAATCCACTTGAAACTATTTTGAATTTATTAAAAGTTTCATGAGACAAAGCTCCAGAAGTATTTCTTTCCTTAAAAGTTGGATCAACCAGAACAATCGGGGATTTCATTTTAGAAGGATTCATTTCTTTTATTAGTTCTTCTTTACTTTTGTAATGTTTACCCATGTCTATAACTATTTTATTTTCTGTTTTCGAAAGTTCTTCTACCATTTTTTTAAAACTCTTGAAGTATATAACTAAAAGTTCTATGGCATATCCAGAAAAACCATTAATATAAGATTCAGCTCCATAACATCCTTGGGAATAACAAAAACTCTTAGCTAATAAAATTTCATCTCTTAGTTTTTTATCTTTGTTCAGCTCTTTTGTTACATATGAAACATGAAAATAAGATAAATCAGTTATATTTCTCGCTTCTTCAGGTTTTGCTATGTTAATTGTAGGAACTATTTCAAAAATTACATTGTCCTCTTTAATATGCAAATGATAATAATCCCTTGAACCATGAACTCTTTTAACTCTTGTACTATAGCCAGGAACCCTAAAAAAGAAAAATATCTTTTTACATAGGTTTTTTATTTCATCTTCAGAATATTTTTTATTAAATCTTAAAAATAAATCAACATCATATTTTGGTTTTTTTATCAGAGTTTTTTTAGCAAGACTTCCGCCAATGAAAACTTTGGCATCTATCCCTTTTCTTTTTAATTTTTTATTTATTGACTCAATAACTAAAGATGAAAGATGTTCTAAATTTTTATATTCTTCATCACTTAATTTAATCTTTTCCAGCTCTTTTTTAAGCACATCACTTATGTTCATTAACTATAATGGTTATTTTTGTTTAAAACCTTTATGCCTACTCTTTTTTTACCTCTAAGTCATCTTTTTTAATCTTTTCCAGTCCAGAAGCCAGGTCTATGATATATTTTCCTTCTTCTAATTTGTATATTATAGGCCTATTTTTATCAAATAAATTTACTATGTCTATTTGGAATTTGCCAGGAGACAAAACACGAACAGACTCTAAATCAAGTATAACAGGTATTTCTTCATCTTCTATATTCATTATTTCCCTTATATCTTGCTCAATAGTTTTTTTGTCCTCTTCTTTGAATTCAATAATTACCTCTTGATTTGCTTTGTTAAGTCTTTCCTGATTTATATAAAAGAAAAATTTACTGCCACAGCTACACCCTTTTAATACTTCAGGAGAAGCATCCGGGTATATCTTCTTACAATGAACGCATTGATTTGGCATTATAATACATAAGAGAATTCTTTATATAGATTTTGCTGTTTTTCTTACTTCTTCAGCATTAATTCAATCTTCTTAGGATTCTTTTTTATTTCCTTGACAATTGAGGCAGGCCCAATAATTGTCATTGAGGCAGTGTCTCCAACAAGAGCCTTTGCAATACCCTGAGTAAATTTTTGAAAAATAGGAGTATTACCATTTCCACTACTTATTACTGCAAGTTCAATACCTTTAAAGTTTTTAACATGCCCTATCATTGCCATTGTATCTTCTATCAGCCTTGTTTCTTCCTCAGGTTTTAATCTTCCTTGTAAAACTATTATCCTGTTATTCAAAACTACATCAAGAATTTTTTTAATTCTCTTACTACTGTCTAAATCTCTTATTTCTGAATAAGGCATGAATTCCAATGTCAGCCCTTTTATTTTTTTTACCATTTTTTATTCTTCTATAAGTATACATTTATTTTCTATACATTTAGGACTCATTTCAATTGTGCAAGTTGGATCTCTGGAAAGAGCTGTAAGACAAGCAACATCTTTACAATTTCCATTTTGCTGATTATTATATTCATTTAAAAAATTCTTATTTATTGCAGTATTTTTTCCATAATTATTACAATCACAACAACCATCTTGAACTTCAATACAATCACTATCTTGAATGCATGATTTAATTTTTATTGGGTCAAGATTTGTTTTATTAGAATAAATATAAGCAATTATTATGATAATTACTATAAGAATTGTTATACTTGTTGTTATCATCATCTTTTTCCCCATTTTTTTATTTTGGCTTAAGCCTTTTTAAAGGCTTATTTGTTTAAACTTTTTTTAAAAGTTTATTTTAAATTTAAATATGTAATATCCCTTCCTAATTTATATTTGTTTAATTGATGTATTTTATTTGTTTACATTTCCTCTTTTTTTATTTTATATCACCTTTTGCTTAATTATAAGTATACAATATTTTTACTTTATTTACCCTTATTTATTTTTATCTTATCTTTTTTCTGTTTATCTATTATTTCTTATCTTTATACTTTTTTTATCTTTATTTTTTACTTCACAAGTTTAAACAATGCTTCGTAAAATTTGTCAATATTTTTACCTGTTCTTGCGCTTATTCCAACTACTTTATACTCTGGAAATGCAGATTCTACTTTTTTTAAATCAGCTTTTCTCAAATCCATTTTATTAGCAATTATTAACACAGGTATTTTTCTAGCTGCTAAATTTCCAATTATTGTAATATTAACCTGAGAATATGGATTTTTAGTAGCATCTAAAACAACTACAACTGCCTGCATATCTTCTATCCATTTTATGCTTTCTATTATTCCTTCAGTAGCTTCTTTAGCTCTTTTCTGCGCCTCTTTTTTCTTTAAACCATATTTTATAAAATCTTCAAAGTCTATTTTAGTAGTTATTCCAGGAGTATCTACTAATTTAAAAGTTAATTTTTTATTATTATGTTCAATCTCAACTTTTTCTTTGAACATAACATGTCTTGTTTCATGAGGTATAGGACTCACATCCCCCATTGATTCCCCAAGCCAGTCTTCACATATTCTATTAGCTAAACTTGTCTTGCCTGCATTAGGCGGACCATAGAATCCAAGGCTTATATTACTTCTTTTTTTAAATAACCTTGATATTTTGCTAGCAATTTTTTTTAGTATACTCATTTTTCCTCTTTTTTATTTATTTTTAGTTTATTTTGGAAACCTTTTTTAAAGGTTTATTTAAATATGTAATATTTTTACCTTATTTATATTTAATTATCATCTTTAACTTTATTTATTTGCTTCTTTTCTTTTACAATTTTTTACTATTTTATTTCAGTTATAATATTTACTTTAACAATCCTGTTTTTTATTTTAATTTAAAACTTAAATTCATATTTAAAGTTTATTATATTACTCTTCTTGGCTGAGCATTTTTAGCCATTTCTTTCTGCATTTTTCT
>ERZ1292623.1264-Hain-H51-01um-R1-1264-length-24674-cov-5_pt1 | contig 24674 bp, 43 predicted proteins | sample MGYA00564398_ERZ1292623 | MGnify/ENA primary metagenome ERZ1292623 (study PRJEB36523, sample SAMEA6512633) | groundwater metagenome | collected 2019-01-07 | study: AquaDiva: Metagenomics assemblies of 32 groundwater samples | reverse complement strand
TAGGTGGGTTCTGGGCCAAGCATGAACACCCCTCGCCGCGGCCGGAGAAGCACCCCCCCTGTTAGCATCGTTTTGAGCGCGCTCCTGACCGCCTTCCGAGCCTCCGTATCGCCATCCGGAATGAACAGGGCTGCGTCGATTTCGGCAAGGGTGCGCTCCTGCCCATCCGCAAGAAACCGACGGATAGCGTCCTGCTTCGACTCGTGCCCGCGCCAACGCCCTCGGCTCATTAGCCTCATGCGTGCGCGCTGGACGTCCGCGGGTGCCGAGAGCCACGCACGCCGCATCAGCGGGACGGCGAGCCCGATGTTGATCTCCTCCCGGTACTTGTGAAGGCGGCCTTCACTTTCGGCAGCCTCATCGAAGACCTCGTCAGGCATCTCCCCCATATAATCCTTGGACAAGAGGCGCCTGCGCGCGATCTCCTTCCGGATGTCCACTTCCGGGATGTCGGCGAGGATCGGCCTCGCGCGAATGCCCTCCGCGAGCTCGCGTACGTGCTGCGTCAGCCACGCAAACGCCGCCGCGGGATCGACCCCTTCCCAGCCGAGATCGATAGCGAGGTTGACCACTCCTAGCTCGACCGGGGACGCGCGACGGTACGTCAAGCCGCCTCCACGCCAGCCGCGGCAAGTGCCGCAACCGCACGATCAAGCTCCTCCGGTGTCGGCATCATGTCCATCCACTCGATCCGCCGCACGACAATGTAGGTGGCGCGGGCTGCGTCCATGGCCTCGTCCTCGTCGCCTCGTGCAGTCGCCGCGGCCCATCGGGCGTGCTGCCGGTCGTACTCGAAAAGCACCTCGGGCGTTAGGCTCGACGAGAGTCGCGCGGATGCGGCGATCCGCTCGCGGGTACGAGCGGCCATTGTGATGACCTCGACGTCTGTGTAGAACTTGGAAGTGCTCATCCCCGTGCCTCCCGAGCCGCCAACCATGCCAGCACGTCCGTCCCTGCGATGTTGAGCGGGTGGTCGTCGTCCCATTCGCCGATGTCCACGCTTCGCATCTCGCGCACCCGAGGCGCGATGCAGTCGTTTCCGAAGTGGCCCGCTTCCAGCTCCAGGATGCACGCGTCGAGCCCTTGGTCCTCGAAGTCGATAACGACCACCGTCAGCACGTGGGCCTTCATGGCTTTCGAACCTCGCCAGTGGAGGCCCTCGGGGGTCGGGGCGGTGAAGGGGATCGGGGCGCTCGGCATCGGGGGCGCCTTAGGGAACCTCCGAATCACGTAGGCACGTGCGCCGACATCGTCCTTGAAGCTCTCACCGGGGTCGTGCCCCCCACATCGGGCACGCCATCGGAGGCCGACCTCGGTCTCCGTCACCGAGATCTCCGCCATCCGCGACGCGTAGCCCTCCTTGCGCTCCCAGAGCACGTGGGTCGTGCCCTCGGTCGTCCAGTGCCAGTTGGAGGGCTCTTCGATGGGCTTCACAAAGGGAAGCGGCGGCGCCTCGGGGTAGCGCAGTTGCACCATGAAGTTGACATGCTCGACTCCGTTGGCGAAGTCGGGGGCGCCGTTGCCGTTGAATCGGATCGCCCAGCGCTCGACGGAGCCGTGGCACTTCTCCACTGACACCCGTTTGAGCGGCGAGCCGCCTGCGGTCTCCCAGAGCACGTAGGTTCCATTGGCGTGCGCCCAACTCCAGAGCGAGGGCTTGGTAACCTTCGCCCGCGGCACCGGCGGAATGCTCCAGCCCCCCCACGCCTTCGCGACGTAGGCGTCCAGGGCGTCGGCGCTGAGCATGTCGGAGGGGGGATCGTCGCGCGTCGTGTCCCAACTGAGGATGGTGAAGCCGCCGCCCAGCGGCTTCACCGTGAGCAGGATCCGAGAATCGTCGCACTCGACGAGACGGAGCTCGTCGTCCCAACGCTTCCAGCTCGCGGAGCGGACAGTCGGGTCGGTGTGCCCGGGGGTCACGGTGAACGGCACGCCCGCCCCACCGACCGCATCCTCGCCTACCGGCATCTTCGGGGCCCCCTCGTTGGGCCACACCGCCTGGACGAAGCGGTCGATGTCGGAGGGCTCGTAGGTGATTTCGCTGGCGTGCGCGAGCATCGGGGCCCAGACGGACGAGCGCTCGTAGGGGGCGGTGATCGTCGTGACGTAGAAGTTCCCCGGCGCATCCTCCACGTCTTGCGCCAACTGAAGAACGAGCTCGCCTTCCCGGTAGAGCTCCAGCCCATCCCACTTCCACGCGACGGGCTCGACCCTTTTCGGTGTGCCCTGCTCCTCGGCCACGCGGTCCTGCATGTAGCAGGTCTTGCGCTCCCACCAGTGGTCGATCAGGCTGTGGAGCGCGGTGACGGTCTTGGAAGCGACACGGATGGTGAGGCGCATCGGAGTAGTCCTGTGAACCCTCATCCCCTAACGCGCAGCGCCCGTCCCGTCAAGCTGCTCTTGCGCTCTGCGCCGAAACCGGAAACAGGTCCTCGGGGAGCGGGACGCCGCACGCTGTGTAGACCCGCCGGGCCAGGTCCGGGTCTCCGGACCCCGACCACCGTGCGAAGATCCGGCAGAGCGCCGGGAGCCGGTCCACGGCCGGGAGGTACTGGTTCCCCAACCACCCGTGCACGGCCTGCGGAGAAACGTCGATCTCGACGGCTTGAAGCTCTTGGATCAGGTCCTTCACAGGGCGGCTCCCGAGGGAGTCCTTCAACAACTGGCCGAACGACGGGTTCATGGGATCGGATCGTAGTCCGGTTGATCCAACTCGTCAACCCGGGCTTGACGGAGCGGGGTCGCGTGCTCACGCGTGAGTGCGCGTGCAGGATGCGATAGGTTACCTTCTATCATTCATGCACTCATTCATTCACTACTACACCTTGACGATGAGTGAATGCATGAATAAACAACAGCAGGTAACATTCGCGCGATCCGCGCACGCACTCACGCGATCGTGAGCTCCGAGGTCCCTCATGCGCTCCAAAGCCCTACAAGCCCTTCTTCAGAGCTTCCAGATCTGGCTCATCGAAGAAGGAAAAACCCCAGTAACCTCAGCGGGCTATCGTGGCCTCGTCGGGAGCATCGCGTACAAACGCCCCGATCTCCTTGGGGAACCGATCGATCCTGCCCGGTTTCGGGATCCGGACATCCTGCCCCAGTACCTCGCGGTGTTTGCGGACAGCCGAGCATCGCAGAAGGCGGCTGCCTGGAAAGCGTTCCAGGCGTTCCTGGACGCGACATCGCCCTCGGAGGGGCCCGTCGCCCCGCAATCGCTCCAGGAAGCGCTGGAGGCCGAAGGACCCCCCGTCGCGATCCCGCCCCGGGTGCGCCTCGCCATCGCGGACGTCCTCAAGCGGCTGGGCATGCCCCGCGCCATGCTCGCCGTGCTCGAGTGGCGCCACGTGCGCTTCGACGGCGCGATCGGGAAAGATCCCGAGAACCCCTGGACGACGACGTACGCCCGCGTGCCGCATCCGCAGAATCCGGTTCTGAGCGGCTGGTCCCATATCCGTCCGTTATTGGGGTGGAAGATCCTCTGGGAGTTCGCAGGGGGGAACCAGAACGGCGGGAAGCCAGATCCTCACCGACGGGTGATCGAGCCGATGTCGATGATGCAGCTCACCGAGTTGGAGCGCCGGATGAAGGCGGGGCACATCGAAGCCCTCATCCCGACCGAGGAAGAGTCCGCGCCGGTAGGGGGCGGGATGTTCCTGCCCTGCCCCGACTCCGTCTGGGACAACGCGCCGCCGGGGGTCGTTCGGCCGGCGCGAGGACTCTCGGCGGCAGGCCCGCCGCCGGTGCCGCTGGAGATCCAGCTTCGACTAGCCGCGCTGCGCCAACAGCAGGGGCTCGCCTCCGAATCGTCGCAAACGGCCCCCACGCTGCCCCCAGGCGTTTCGCCGCCTCCGACGTCGGGGGACGTGGTCGAGGACGAGGACGAGGAATAACGTGGACGGAAATGGGGGCGGGTAGCCCTCACTCCTCGGTCGCGAGCTGGCTGGCCTCGCAGGCGCACGAGAACGCCGGGGCCCCGTGCTTGTGCCGACGCTCCTCCTGCCGTGTGAGGAGCTTCCAGCGGTAGGCGTCGAAGCCCGGAACTTCGATCGCGCGAGACGTGACGGGAATAACGAAGCTCATAGCTCATGTCCTTGAAGCGGGGGAACCGGAGGTGCGACCCCGTTCGTAGCAACGACCGGCGCCACACCCGCCGCCCAGTACGTCGGGGTCTGCTCGACCAGGTGCGGCCCGTAGATCGCGCCCTGCTCCCGAAGCGTCTCGATGTGGCTGAGCGCCCCTTTCTTGCTCACGTCGCCGACCTGGGTCACGGAGCCGAGGGTCAGGCCGTTGGCGCCCGAAGCCTGGATCGCTCGGAGGATGATCCGCTGCGTCCGGATCTCCGGCGACGGCGCGATCCGTGTCCCCAGACCTAATATCGAATGAGCGTGGAGGTTCCCGATGTTGATCGCCGCCTGCATCGTCTTATCGTCCACGTAGAACGGCGAGCCTCCCCACCCGAAGCCCTGCGACCACGCCAGGATGAGCGACGCCTTCGCCGCGATGAGGGTCGATCTGCTAAGAGCGCCGTGGAGCCGCTCAGGGCTCCCAGGCGGAATGGGGTTCTGCATCCATGGCTCCCAGAGCGCCTCGGCCTCGGCGGTCATCCCCACCCACGGACCGGGCTGCGACGTGATCGAGAGCCGAAGCTGGGCGCCCAGGTAGTCGCGCATCTCGGGCCAGTCGAGCCGACGCATCTTCGGCCTCTCACGCTCCGCCACCACGATGAAAAACCTACTTAGAAAGCCGCCCTGCCAGTCCAGCAGCGTGGTCAGGTACTCCAGGTCGATCGGCGTGCACCCCACCAGCATCGAGGGCCGCGGGTCCGCGTGCCCCGCGACGCTCCCGTCCGCGTACTCGGTCCTGTCCGGGCCGCCGTCGAACAGGTCCGTCCACTTCTTCCGGAGCTGGTCGAGCATGTCGCCCGGTCTTCCCCCAAGTAGCCCGCTGCCTCCCTCCGGGTAGAAGAAGACCTGGTGCGGGTTCGTCTGGAGCGATTTGCTAAGTGCCTGCGGGGACGCGGGCTTCGAGCCCAGCGTGTCCGGCGCCCCGTGCTCGAGGACCCGTCGCCCCGGGTTGAGCGCCAGGCCCTTCTGCGCCTCTCCGGAGCTACCCACGAGCATCGTGTAGAAGTTCGCGTACGTGACCGCGGGGAACCCGGTGGGCGCGATCACCGAGGGCGGAACGGCCGCCGCCATCGCCGTGAGCCCGACGCCAAGGCTGTAGGCCAAGTTCGCGGACGTCTGCGTCTCCGCGTAGTTGCAATACTTCCGGATCCAGGACGTCTCCGGGATCGTGCTGATCACCCAACGGGCGTACGTCTCGGAGATCAGGGGAGTGCCGTAAGGGCACTCGGCGGGTAGTGCCGAATGCGGCCGTCTTGGAGTTGAACGCGGAAAAACCGGGTTCCTGGTCCGCCGTTCGTGTTCTTTCGGAAGACGCACGCGAGGACCTCGGCATCCCCGTCCGGCGTGTGAACGCGCTGCCCGCGCGGATGCTCGCCCCGTCGGCGCGGTGGTGCCACGTCCTCTCTCCCAGGACGAAGGGCTTAGCCCGACGGGCGCGCTCCGTCAAGCGTGGCTTTATCCACGCTGGGACGTCCACCTGCTGCTGTACCTGATCGACGTTCGTGATCAAGTCGCGCTTGACGTAGCGCCGAACGATCGATAGAGGGCTGGGTACCTACGAGGGGGATCGATGTACGACTACACGCAAGACGACCGTCGGACCCGCGAGCGCACAGGCTGATGCTGTGCGAAACCATCATCTACCGTCTGGAGAACTGGCACACGACGAGCACCGGAGGCGCCTACCTAGCGCCGGAGTCCGCAGAGACGTCGATCTGCGGCGACTGTTATGGGCGTTACGACGTGCTGATCGACGGGACGTCTATGACCGACGGCACGCGCATCACGACGGGTCCGGTCGTCGAGCTCGAAGGCCGGACCGTCACAACATCAAGCGGATCGAAGTACCTGCTCGGCGCGCCGGACCCGACGTGGGTCACGTGGATGGCGGAGAAGGGCATCGCGTTCGATCCCGCGAAGCCGTTGCGGTGGAAGAAGTGACGTTGCCCTCCTGGCTCACCGGCCTCGACGAGCACGGCGGCCCCTACCGCCCAGCCCGAGGCAAATGGGCGCTCTATCGCTCGCTGGTCCCGGGCTACATGGACCGCTACATTCTCCAGATGGGCAACGGCGGCATGATCCGGATCCACCGTATCCTCCGTGAGGACCACGATCGGCACCTGCACGATCATCCCTTCGGGTTCACCAGTTACATCGTGCGTGGCGGGTACACCGAGGAGACCGAGCGGGGAGTCGTCCGCTACACCCGGGGCGCAGTCCTCCGACGAGCTGCGACGCACGCGCATCGGCTCCTTCACGTCGAGCCTAACACTTGGACGCTCGTCGTCACGGGGCCCCTGATCCGTGACTGGGGCTTCTGGACGGCCGAAGGGTGGGTCGCGCACCGGGACTACTTCGCCCGAGCGAAGCCATGATCCTCGGCCCCCGCTACCGCTACTGGATCCCCTCAGCGTCCGCGATCGAGGCCCTCCGCCTCGAGGCCCTTATGCCCGGCGCCGAGGTCTGGTCGTGGGGCGCGAGGGCGCAACGGGCGCGGAAGCTGGGGGAGAACGCGACGCGCTGCCAATGGGCGTGCGTCGAGGCGGCGACCCATAGCGCCTGGCTGTTGGATTCAAGAATCAAGGAGCTCGGCATCGAGGTCCTGCGCGTCGATCCCGTCGATGGCGGGGAGACGGTGGCGAGCGCCGTGGACCCATCGCTCGCGACCGCCTGGTCCGACTACCGGTTGCCCGAGATCCGCGAGACGTGGTCCACGAAAGCGGCGCCCTACCAGAGGTTCAACACGGCGTGGTGCGCGACGCGGCCCTGGGTGGTCGACACGTGGAGGACGGGCTCGGGGAAAACACTTGGGGGCCTGCTCGGCGCCCTGGTCCACCCCGGTGGCGTCCTGGTGGTGAGCCCCGGCGGTGCGCGCCACGTCTGGGCCGGAGAACCCCTATACACGTCGTCCGGCGTCCGGGATATTAGTAGATCAATAGGCAAAGTCGCCGAGTACACGACGATCGAGCCCCACGCGATTCTACCCGAGGGCGAGCGCTCTCGGCACTACGAGAACCTCGACGGGTACATGGAGCGGATGAGCGCTGGGCACCAACGGCCCTTCGTGTGCGTCGGCGCCGAGGAGCTCCCGCTCTACGTCGATGTGCTCAAGCGCCACCCTTGGAGCACGCTCGTCATCGACGAGATCCACGCGTTCGGGTCACCGGAGCGCTGGAAGGTGGACGTCGATGTCGAGGGGCACGCGACGCCGTCACGTCGGGCGACCCCCACCGGCGCCGAGAAGCGCGCTCTCGCCATCATGGACGTGAGCCAGTTCTCCTCGTTGAAACTGCGGATCGGGTTGACCGGAACGCCCCTCGATGGTGGTAAGCCGCGTCGGATCTGGGCCCCATTGGACTTACTGTCCCCTGGGGGCTTCGGGACGTGGGGCCACTTCGCCAATCGCTACTGCGAACGGCACAAAGACTCCAACGGCTACTGGGACGACCGGGGCTGCGCGCACTTCGAGGAGCTGCGGGCCCGGTGCGGGTTCCTGTTGTACGACGTCCCGAGGTCGGTTTCCCACGCCGAACTCCCCCCGCTCCGGGTCGAGATCGAGCGCTTGGACGCCGCGGCTTTGTTGAGCTCGCTGGATGCCGACGAGGCCCGTGGCGCACGTGAGGACGCCAAGAAGTGGGCGCAGGCGGTAGGTCGGGCAACGAACTCGCGCGACGCCGGCCACGCTCGAGGGATGCAACGCGAGGCGCGGGCCGCCATCGCCGCGCTCGTAAAGCGCAAGTACGTGCTCGCGAAGGCCGTGCAAGTCTGCACGGAGGGGGGCAAGGTGGTGGTCTTCGTGGGGCGCCAGGATCTCTGCGAGGACTGGGCTCGGAGGTTGAGCGCCTCCCACTGCGGCGAGGGATGGATGGCCCACGGCGGCGGCGGCCAGCTCGCGCACGTCGTCGAGGCCTACGCCCAGCACCCGGGGCCCTGCTGGATGGTCGGAACGTACCAAGCCATCGGGCAGTCGTACGACGGGATGCAGAGCAGCGATCTGGGCATCATCGCCCAGTTCCCGCAGAAGGTGTCCGAGTGGTCGCAGACCGTTGGCCGGTTCGACCGGAAAGGGAGCAAGATCGTCGGTGGCAAAGGGCCGCTGGTCCTGGTGCCCATCGCGTGCGGAACCCAGGACGAGGAGAACGTCCTGGCGCTCACGCAGCAGTTTGGGAACGTCGAGGAGTTCTTGACCGTCCCGGAGCTGCGGGAGCAGGGGGATCGGTTGCAGGGGCTCGATGGGGACTCGATCGTGCAAAGCATTCTGGAGATGGAGCGTGCGAGATGAGCGTTGACCCCGAGATCCTCGCCCTCCCCGTCACCCTTCGCGAGGCGGAGAGGTTGGCGCGCGAGTATTGCCTCGTCGGCGGCGGGGGCTATCCGCTCGTCTGGGAGCGGATGCTTTCCGAGCGTGAGCGGCAGGCCCAGATCGACGCCATGGCCGCCCTCCTCTCCGACATCACCCGCCCGGAGTCGCGGGATGGGTGGCATCGAATCCTTCGCGACCACCACCAATCCAAGGCCCGCGGCTCGGCCGAGTGGATGATCTGCCTGTACTCCGCCATGATGGACGGTCGCGACCATCCCGAGGCGATCCGCACGCTTCGTGACTGCATCCTCGCCACCTTCTCCGAGGGTCCCAATGGCTGACACCCGAAAGCCCCTCGACTACCACGCCCGCCGCGCCTGGCAGGACGAAGCCCGCGCCCGAGGCGAAGTCCCCGAGTGCGGCCGGGAGGTTTGCAAGAGCCCCGCCGACCCCGCCTGGGTCAACGCGCATACGCCATTGCTCTATTGCCGTCGGTGCGCGGCGCTGATCAACGCGTACAACCCAGGATTCTGCTCGTTGGAGGTTCCCAAGTGAAACCACGCAAACGCTGGACCATCTACGAGCGTGTCGAGGCGTTGCTCCGCGTCACCGGCCGTCCGATGACGACGCCCGAGATCGCAGGGGGGTTGGGCGTTCAACCCGAGCCCCTGTCGATGCAGATCAAGCAGGCGCGACGTCCTGAGGTCGTGCGCGTCGGCGGCCGGGGTAGAACGTGTCACCCCTACGTGTGGGGGCTCGCCGAGTGGGCTCCGAAGGACGGTTCCCCGTGAGCGCCATGAACCCTCCGCGCCCGCCGCTCGACCGGACGGTCAACCACGGTCGATCGAAGACCCACAACGGCCACGTCTACCCGATCGGGCGTTGGTGGACGTACCCGTGCGAGGGCTGCGGCTGCGAGTGGAACGACCCCGAGCGGGCGGTGGTCGCGTGCCCATCCCCTGTGTCCGAGCGCCCCGAGGCGCTATCGGTCGTGTTGATGGAGATCCGGGACCTGTTGCGTGTGATCGAAGAGAGGACGCGATGAAACGACGAGTCGTAGTCGGCTTCAGCGGCGGCGTGACCCGCGCCGAGATCCTGTGGTCGCGAGCACCTTCCTGATGGAGACCTCCCCATGACCAACATCCGCGTGTTGAGCCCTGCCGAGTCCGTCGGGTGGGAGCGCCTGGACGACGTGCTCCTGGACGCCAAAGGACGGATGATCGTTCCACCGGCCGCGCTCTACGAGACGCTGCCTCCCGGGCAGCTCCGCGCCTGGTGCCACTTCCGCGGCGTCTACCAGCTCGCGTGCTCCGAGCTCGTGGACTGGGCCCGTGACCGCATCGCCGGCCGACGCGCGATCGAGATCGGCGCCGGTCGTGGGTGGCTCGGTCGTGCGTTGGGTATTCCCATGACCGACTCCCGGGTCATGGAGCGGTTGGACATGGCCATGTTCTACCGGCTGACTGGCCAGCCTGTCACTCCGTACGGAGACGACGTCGAGAAGCTCGAGGCTCTGGAGGCGATCGCGCGCTACAAGCCCGAGGTCGTGATCGGATGCTGGGTCACGCAGCTCCATCTACCGGGAGACGACCACGGGTCCGCGTTCGGCGTCGATGAAGTCCGGTTGTTGGACCGTGTATCAGAGTATATCGTCGTCGGGAATGCCAACGTCCATGGCGGAAAGCGGATCTGCAAGCGGGAGCACGCCGAGTTCAAGGCGCCCTGGATCTGGAGCCGCGCGGCTCGGCCCGAGCTCAATACCATCTACACGTGGGGGAAGGGATGACGGTACCGAAGGATCACATCGTCTGTACGACTACGCTCAAGGGCTGGGTCAGGGAGCTCGTTCGGGAGGCTTGTGAGCCTGAAGCGGCGCGCAATCCCGAGAGGACGCGGTCGAAAGGCCGCTGGATCCAGCGGGGGCTCACCGAGCGCAAGCCGCTTCCTCCCGGGGCGCGCACGCGCATCCTCCGAGCGCTCGCCCGGTCCGCGTCAATCGAGGGCGCACAGGCCGAAGCGATTACCAACGAGATCCTTCAAGCCCTTCAGATTCCGCGATGAGCGCTTCAAGACCCAAAACGGGCCCGATGCGCTTCGGCGACGACTGGACCGGCGTCTTCGTCCGAGGCGACCACGCGGCCGCCTACGCGTTGGCGTTGAAGTGGGTGAAGGTGGTGGGGTCCGTCCACGACCGGGCCATGCTCCAAGGGCTTCTCGACGTGCTGGCAGGGAGCCGCGAGCCGGTGACGGCGCCCGTCCAGCAACTCCGCCCGTTCGCGGAATGCGCCGTCACGGATCAAGTAGCGCTTGACGCCGATCCCAAGGGTCGATAGAGGGGCTGTATGCCAACCAAGTCCTCCGACAAGCACCCGATGCAGCCGATCGTGCTCGTCAAGGGCGTCGCGCGGTTCAAGGCCAACGCCCTCGTGCGCTACCTGCTCGACAACGGGGGCCTCGATCTCAACGATTTGGCAAAGCTCCCGAACATCCCAGACGAGGACCACGCGCAACTCGCCCAGCTCATCGGCTACTCGGTGAGCGGCTACGGGGACCTCAGCTACGCGGTGGACGTCGAGGCGGCGGACGCGAAGGTGCGCGAGTTGCTAAAGGCGAAGAGGAAGGCCAAATGAGTTGGAGTCCAGAAACCTTCGACCCATGGCTCCCGATGTACGACGTCAACGCCGTGCCCGAGCGCCCTTGGTGGGTCGCGGTCGAGGAGAGCTGGGGCAGCGGGCCCAACGGCCTTGCGGTCGCCATTCATCGACCGGCCCGGTGGCTTCGGTGCGACGGGGGGAGGGTGCTCCAACGCGAGGGCCTCGAAGCACTAGGCGCTTACGACACCGAGCACCCGCTCCCAGCCCCGGCACCCATGACGGGGCAGGTGTGGGGGTGGGTAGACGGGGAACGGATGGTGACGAGCGTACACGCCGGATTCGTGTCGGGTCTCGTTGTTGTGTGGGGCGGCAACGCGGCGGAGTGGGGTGATTCGATGGCAACTCGATGGCCCCCTCCCGGCGCCGTCCTGGTCGCCGGCCCTACGCCCTGGGGCCGCGATGTTCCGTGGGCCCCTGTCACTACGGAGATCAAGCGATGAGCGCTCAAGCGCAACAACCTTCCGCAGGCGCCCGGTCGCTCCTGATCGTCTACTCCAGGCCCAAGCGTGGGAAGACGACGGCATTCGTCCGCGCCTGCTCGGGCGGGCTCCTGATCGGCCAGCGCCGCGCGATCGCCGACGTGGCCTGGTCGGGCTCGAGGATCCCAGAGAGCGCGCTCTGGATCGACGACGCGGTGGTGGATGTACCAAGTTTGGTAGCGCGCCTCCAGTGGGTGCTGACCTCGGAGGGCCTCAAGGCGGTCGGCCCTCGCCGGGTCATCTACATCGACGATCTCACCCTGCTCTGCGACCGGTCGATGCCGGGGTGGGCGGCTCAGGACACCCGCAACAAGTACCACGCATTCAATCGGCTTCAGGAGTACCTATTGCTCCTGGCGGGGGCCGCTGACGCGCTCGGACGCCATGGGATCATGGTGTGCGTCTCCATGCACGAGCACCCGCCCGAGACGAAGGAAGCGACCGTCGGCGGGCAGAAGGTCACGATCTTCTACCGGGGCTCCCCCGAGATCCCGTCCCGGCCGCAGCTCGACTTCCTGCCCTCCTGGTGCGACCGAATCGCGCGCTTGGAGCAGGACGAGACCTACCCGGACCCGTGGTGGTCGCTCGTGTTCCAGTGCGATCCGCAGGACGGTCAATGGACCACCGGCGACCGGGTCAACCAGATCCGCAACGGGGATCCCGCGAACCTCCGGGAGCTGCTGCTGCTCGACGGCGTCATCTTCCCCCGCCCCACGGGGCTCGAGGGCCTCGACGAGCTGGCCGAGGACGTAGCCGTCGCGCTGGTGAGCGGGAAGGGCTTTGGGCTTAGTGACACACAGGCCCTCGTGCCCGAAGTGCTGGCGCGATGGGGTCCGCGGTTGGGCATCGGGAAGGACTCCCGCGCCGACGCCTGGTTCCAGTGGGGGTTTCAGGACGGGGTCGCGCGGGCGGCGTTGCGGCGAAGCCGCGCGCTCGGGGTCCTGGGTCGGATGCGGAAGGCGGGCGGTGGGACGGGGGCGCCCCCTCCGCCGGTGGGGGGCTCATGAAGATCGAGCTTACCGAGTGGACGGTGGTGGCCCTCGTCGCGGGCCTCGCCATCCTCGGCATCATCGGTGCCGTCTCCTACAACAACTACCTCACGGCGACGGACGCGGTGGGCGACCACGCGACCGTCATCGTGAGCCCATGAGCACCCTCCGGTTCGGCCACACCCGGCTCGACGCGATCGAGGCGCTCCGCGCCGCGGGCTTCGAGCTCGTCCGCGAGAGGAAGCACCAACGCTGGAAACACCCCAAGGGGATACTCGTTTCTCTGTCACGTACCGCCAACGCCGAGATCCGGCCGGCGGAGCTCAAGTCCCTCAACGCCGCGCTGCGGAAGGTGGATACCCCTCATGCATGACCAACCTGAACTGACCGAAGTCTACCGCGCCATCGCCGTCAACCTCGTGAACACGCAGAAGACCACGGCGGAGATCCTGGCGACCCAGCAAGGGGGCGCGGACGCCAGCGCGAAGATGACCCGATTGTTCTCCTTCGTACACGATCAACTCGTCGAGGAGATGGAGGCGCTTCTCCGGCGGAACCTGACCGCGGAGGACGCCCGCATGGTGCACGCGTGCCAGACGCACTCTGGCGCGGCGGTCTGGGCGCGGATGAACACGGGCGGGGCCTTCCAGACGGACATGACGGCGATCCTGCAAGGGATCATGGTCCAGCATGCCGCCCGGTTCGCGCTATGAGCGTCTCGACCCTCTCCCGCAAAATGCTCACGAAGGTGCTCACGACGCTCGTCATCAACGACTACCGGGGCTTCTCCCTCTTCGTGCGGGAGACGTGGCCCTCGGTCGCGGGGAGGCAACGTTGCGACAGCTGGCCCGATGAGCGCCCTGGCTCCTCGGTGCCTTTTCCGACAAGTAGCGCTTGACGGGAGGTGTCCCCCGCGGTAAGGGACCGCGGTCTGGAAATCGGTTTCAACGTCACAGACACCTCGGCGATACACGGCCGCCGAGGGGGATCTTGCCACGTCTCAACTCCGCCGTGGAGTGCTCATCATGGCCCTGTTCACCATCCCCGCCGGCGCGTTCGTCGGTGTCACCGCGGTCTCGGGAGAGCGGACGCCCGCGTCCGGCCTCTACGAGTGCGCCATCACGAAGATCGGTCCGTCGCCCGGCGGGAAGCCCGGCAACTTCTCGCTCACGCTCACCTTCCCCACGGGGTTCACGCTCTTCGACAACCTGAGCGTCAACCACGACCCCAACGGCCAGCCGCTCACGCTCGCCGATCCGAGCAAGGCCCCGGGCCGACTCCGCGGCGTGCGTGCCGTCCTCGAGTCGATCGGCTACACCGCGGAGAACATCGAGAAGTACGCCTTCACCGACGCCCAGTTCATGGGGGCGAAGGTTCGGGTCCGCTACCTCGCCCCGGCGCCGGGCGCCAGCGGCTTCGGCGACATCGACGCCTACCTCACCGAGGCGGCCTTCACCAAGGAGAAGGCCGAGGGCCGCGCCTACGGGAACGCCGAGGCCCAGGGCGGTGGGGTGGGTGTCGCGCCGATGGCCGGGGCTCCCGGTGGGGCGCCGCCTCCGCCGCCGTCCAACGGGGCGTACAACCCCGTCGCGCCCCCGATGCCCGCGCCGGGCGGGGGGAACTACGTGCCGCCGGTGGCTCAGCCCGGTGGGTTCCCCGCGCAGCCCGGGGGCTTCGGGCAGCCGCCGCAGCCGGGGGCCTACAACCCTGCCGCGCCGCCCCCGCCCCCTGCCGGGACCGCCTTCGCGCTGCCCCCGCGGCCGTAGGCCGCTTCGACTCAGCCCCCGGGGCCGGGACCCCCGCGCGTCGTGCGCCGAGTCTCCGAGCACCTCCCGGCCCCGGGGGCTCTGTCTCTTCTGTTTCAACTCTGGAGATCTGCATGCGCTTCCTCCTCTTCTTCTCCCTCCTGGCGTGTGGTGGCCCGAGCGTCTCCTTCGACACCGTCGAGGAGGCCCGAGGAACCGCGCGGGACAACTCGTTGTTCAACGCCCAGGCGTTCCGGCAGTCGAGCCCCGACTTCACCGGCTGGGACATCCAGGCCCGGGGCGACAGCTCCCAGACCAACGAGTGCCCGCAGGGCGACGGGTGGGCCACGCTCACGTTGATCGCGCCGGAGAAGGACAAGCGCGTGGACATCAAGTGCTCGACGGTCTCGCCGAACATCCAGTGCCTCCCGGCCGCCGAGTTCAAGACCAAGCCCTACGCGACCGAGGACGGCCAGTGCGCGCCGCTCGAGCGCGTTCCGTTCCCGCTCCCGAAGATCGCGAAGTAGGTCGTCGGATGACCGCGTTCTACCTGTTCGGAGCGACCGCAGTAGGGAAGACGCGGCTCGCACACGCGTTGAAGCGCGCGGGCGTCGAGGGGACCTTCCAGGAGAACCCGGAGGTCCGAGGTTGCGACGGCGCCAGCGCGGTCTTTGTCTTCCTCCGGCGCCGTGACGACCACCTCGTCGTGACCTACTGGGGCACGTTGGAGATCCGAGGCCGGGAACTCTCGTTTCTGGTCGGGCCCGAGACAGGGGCGGGCGCTCGCTGGTTCGACGTCGTCGCGCTCTCGATCCAAGATAACCTTCGTGACCTGGTGGGGGCCGCTTCGTAATGGACGAGCTCATCTGTGCAGCGAAGTGGGTGGTCGGGTTCTTGGCCTTGCCCGTGGGACTGGCTGTGTACCTTGGCGTGGGGTTTGGTGTGCTGTACGTGGGCGTCTACGTGCCGCTCACCCTTACGGACAGAGCGCTGACGCGGTGGGCCCCCGTAGCGTACCCCTATGCATGTGCGAAGGTAGCTTCTGCCAACGCCCTCCTATGGGTCCTCGGGGCCGCGCTGATTACGGTGCTCGGGTGGTTTGCTCCCACCTTCGTCCAAGGCATCTTCGGCTGCGACGAGTGCCTCCCCGCCGAGATGCGGGAAGCGTGCCTTGCGAAGACCGACGAGGAACTCGTCGAGCAGGAGCGTAAGGATCGGGAGACCTGGGGCGCGCTCCAGGCGCAGTATGGGTGGTGTTCTGTAGAGGGGGTTCCTTAGATGAGAATCGGTGCCGTCGCCGTCTGCCCTGAGTGCTCCGCGGAGTTCTCCTACGTCTCTCTCGGCCGCGTGTTCGAGAGCGCCCAAGCGCGTTGTTTGTTCTATGCCGAGGACGCCCATCGGTGCCCGAACGGGCACTGGGTCGTTCAGCCGGAGACGGGAGACCCGAGGCTCGTGGATGTGGAGTTGACATCCCAGTACGAGCGCTTCTGGGAACTGCGTGTCCATGGATCGATCGCGGATGTCGAGGCGTTTCTTCCCACCACCCGAGGCGCGCTGGCCGAGCACGCGCGCGAGCTGCTTCTCTTTCTCAAGTATCCGGGGGGTTGAGCGTGAGAATGCAACGCGTCTATGTGGTGACCCTCGACGACGGCTCCGTGTCCCGGTTCTTGCCCACCGAGCGCGTAGAGGCATCGCGGGGCCATGGGCGCGCGGTGCGATGGAAGCGCGTTGGGTTGCGTCAAGTCCAGGAGTGGGTCGAATCCGCGAACCGGACGCATTCAGGTCCCATTTTGATCCGCCCCCCGCTTGGCGAGCCCTGCGGGCTCAACGCCTCGATTGCCTCGATTCAGGACGTGGTCGAGACCTCGGACGACCCCGAATGACCCCACCCAGCCCCCACCTCATCGACACGGGCCCCTCGGGGTTCGGCTGGTCGTACTGGGGCGACGCGTTCCGGTGCGTCAAGCTCTTCGCCCTGAAGCGCCACGGCGGGCTTCGGGACGGGGGCGAGGGGACTGTAAAAGGATCGATGGGGCACACGGCGGAGGCCCACCGCTGGGTTCGTCAGTGGCCTGGTGTCGAGGTCAACAGCTACTACCCGCCCGAAGAGGCGATGGCGCGCTGGTGCGACGTGCACCCGGAAGGAACGCCGTTCCTACCGAAGATGCTGTCGGTGTTTCGCACCTACGTGGCGAAGGGGCTCCCCGTGCTGCCGGGCACCGTGTGCGGCGTCGAGACGCTCATTAGCGGGGCGCTCGGTTGGAAAAACGGCGAATGGGGCCTCTGGCTCGACGGGACGGAGGGGGTGACGTGGGCGCTCTTGGATGTACCTGGCTCAATGGGCCACGGGCTGCCTGTGCGATGCACCAAGCGACTGGACGGGTTGCTGAAAGCCGCCGACGGTCATGTCTACATCTGGGACCACAAGTTCATCTCGTCGTCCGTGATCTCGGCGGCCGAGAAGTACGCGGTTGATGGCCAGTGGTCCGTGGTGCGGTTGCTCGGTCGGCAGTTGTTGGGACAACATTACGGAGGCGTGCTGCTCAACCTCATCGGGACGCGGGACGACTTCCAGCACAAGCTCGTGCGTGTGAAGCCCGCCCCTTGGCGCGACGCGCAGTTCCCGACGCAGCTCTGGTGGAAGGCCAACGAAGTTGCGAGGTTGGAGGCTGGGCTCGGCGTGGGCGTGGGAATCCACCACTGGCCGATGGCGCAGCACGAGCAGGTGTGTGAAACCCGGTACGGGGCGTGCCCGGCCATCGAGATGTGCGCGAAGGGGGTGGGGTGAGCTTATACGATGAGAACCAAGCCAAGTTGAACGCGGAAATAGCGCGCAAAGAGGACATACAGCGGCGTAATCGGGAGGCCCTCCACCACATCTGCTCTTGTGACAAGAAGAGCGAGTATACGGACGCGTATGGGCACCGGGACTACTGCCCGCTTTCCCGGTGGGACTTCAACCAGTACCTCTACATCCGGTAGGTGCACGGTGGCTCTGTCACTAATCGAAGCTGTCAAGGCCCTTGTCGGGGGACCCGCGGAATGATGGTCGTCCTCACCGAGATGTGGCCCGAGGGCGATGGTTCAAGGCGCTATCCGCTCTCCGTCGCGACGTTCACGTGCCTGGGCCAGAGCGCAGTCCCAGGCGACCGGCTCTACCGCGTCCGCCTCTACCGCGACGCGCAGTTCGGGGGCCCGACGGCGAAGGGCCCGTTGGCTTCTGCCTCCACGTGGCGCGTTGGCTTGGTGCGTGGGCACGTCCCCGGCCGCCGAGGCGTCTGGGACCTGGTGGGGGGCGCGATTAGCGCGTTGCTCGGTGAGAGGCTCACCGGCTACCGAACCGCTACAGGCGAGCGCTTGGAGGCCGTCGCACCAGGTGCCCACACCGCCTACTGCCGCTCGGCGGCGACGCGGCTTGTCGAGGACATCGGCCGCGCGGGCGACGAGACGCTCGTAGCGCGTTGGGCGGCCTACATCGAACAATGCTTCCCCGAACGTGGCTAATCGCTTCTCCAAAGGGCCCCCCATGAGCCAACAATCTCTCATCCTCCCCTCCCCCGCTGCCCTCGCCGAGCACCCGCAGGTGGCGATCGGCGCCGTCTCCCGCGACGAGCTGGTCAACCTCCTGATCGAGGAGTACGTGGCGCGCGTCCACACCGAGGCCGAGACGCTGAACGTTGAGGCTACGGGGTTGGATCAACAGCTCGTCGTGCTGGCCCAGGGGGTCTACCAGCAGGTGTACGATCAAGTCACGACGGCCCTTCGCCCCCGCATCCTTCGGATCGCGCAGGCGTTCAAGTCCACCGGCGTCGAGCGCACGGCCCCCGAGGTCAAGAACGTCGCGGCGCTGGAGGATCTCAAGTTCTATGGCGGAGAGGGGATCCAGGGGCGTGGGAACCACGTCTGGGAAGCGCGCCGCTCGGGAACCCGCTCCGTCGAGGGTCGCGAGTCGCTCCACGAGCGCGTCCAGGCGGTGTTGTGCGAGCACCTCGGCCGCGGGCCCGTCCACGGGATCGACACCGCGCAGCCGTGGCGGGCCCAGATCGAGTGCGCCGGGGCGAAGGAGCACGAGAGCGCGTGGCTCACGATCCCGTTGAAGGTGGTCGTCGCGGTCCCGCCCGAGATGATTGAGTTTCGGGCGCGCTGGATGGAAGTCTCCCAGCGTCGGCACGCGCTGCTCGCCACGATCGACGAGGAGGCGCTCCCGGTCCTGCACCGCAAGATGCTCGCGGCGCTCACGCGGAGCACGCTGGCGGGCCAAGGGGCCAAGCTCGACGTCGAGGGCGTGTTGGGAAGCCTGAAGCTCCTCGTATGACGTCGCTCCGCACCGCGCTCCGGCGCTTCCGTGACGGCGGCGAGCCGCTCGACGTCATCGCCGCCGAGATGGAGGGCATCGCCGATGGCGCCGCGTTGCTCGCCGCGCTCAAGTTCGAGTACGGCGCGCAGTGCCCCGACGAGCGGGGGGTGGAAAGAGCACGGCTGCGCAGGGGGTTGCTGCTCGAGCTCTCGAAGCCGCCCTACGAGGCACGCGACCGGGAGGAGGTGGCGCGCTTGCTAAACGTCGAGGTCCGCGCGCTCATCGGGGCCTGGGTGCACACCATCGCGATCGTCGAGGTGCGGAACGGGCGCACCTGGTTGCGGAGGCGTTAGGGGGTCATCGGGGGCCTTCCATTCGCTCCAGCAGCCGGCGCCGAACGAGCCCGACGGGTATCCCGGCCTCGCGACTTGCCGCACGAAGCTCGCTCGCGTCGGCCTGATCGTGGAGCCACGCGACCACAGCGGCGAGGTCGGCGACATCCGCCGCCGACCCGTCCGTGCCGATCGCGGCATCAAGCCAGACGGCCGCGCGACGGAGCGCATCGGGAGTAGGCCGCTCCATCACGCGTTCAACTGCATCGCGAGCGCCACCAGCTTCGGACGCGCCGAGTAGGAGCGCATCCCACGATCGCGGCACACTTCGGCCGCCTCCCGCTCGGAGCGGGTGCGCGCCGCGCGGAGCGCGACGGCGATGGACCATTCGACGAGCGCAACCTCGGCTGCTGCGAGCGCTCGGGAGGCCTCCGAGTAGCGGACCAGCACGGGGTTGGGCTGGGCGTTCTCGCACTGGGCGCGGAGCCACGCGGTGGCTTCGTCCTCGCTCATGCCCTCGGTCTCCCGATCGCAGTAGGCGTCGAAGGCGATCGTGACCTCGCGGGCTTCGGCCTTGACGGCCTCTTCGGTGGCGCGCGCGAGGAGGTAGGCGGTCTGAGCGGGAGAGTAGGTGCGGCTCATGAAAGCACCGCGTCGTTCGAGCACGCCGGAACGAAGACGATGGCGCCGCCGACGGCGAGATCGACTGAGTAGCCGGCGCATCCGTTCAACGAGGGGACTGCAAGCGAGTCAAGCACGCCAGCTTCCAGGGCGTCTACGATCTCAAGTGCAGAGACAGTAGCGGGGATCAGGAGGATCGGCATCAGGGGCTCCGTTGAAGTGCGAGCCGCATCAGCGCCGCTCGTGCATTCAATATCGCACGCGGTATGTGATTGCGCAAGCGCTATTCATCTACGGGTTTCTACGTATCGGGGCTTAGCGCACCCGGACGAGGTTCCATCGTCAGAGCCCCCCGCCTCGAATCTTCGCCAACCGCTCCTGGTCGGCTTCCTGCGTCCGGGTTAGATCCCGGTGGAGCGCTTCCAGGTAGAAAAGGAGCGCGCGCTCAAGGAGGTCTGCGACGGAGATGTCCATCGCGTCCGCCGTTTGATGCACGAGATCGCGAAGTTCGGGGGTTACGTTCGCCTTGATCGTAGGGCGGAACGTGACGCGGGCTCGGCGCTCTCGGGTGACCTCCGATGCTCGGACGCGACCCATCCGAGCCACCATTTGACGTCCTCCTCATCTCGCGATAACGAACTTGGCATGCCACCGCGACGCACCAAGCATCTGCCCGAAGAAGACGTAACCCCGCCGGAGGACTTTGTCCCGGACGGCGAGTCGGTCGATGAAGAGGAGCCCGCGGACCCCGGCGACCGGCCGGTCCACGGCTTCAGCATGGGGGCGTTCCTCAAGGACGAGGGCTCCCCCGCCGCGGGCCAGGCGCTCTGGGGCGCCGGCCAGGACGCCAAGGACCCGAGCAAGAAGCGCATCGACTACGAGGCGCCGATCTCGACCTGCGGGCTCGACCACTGCGTCGCGTGGCGCGTCCAGGCGGAGAACCCCAACGCGGGGCCTGGCTTCGGGATCGCGGACGACGTCGGAACCGTGCCGCGGTTCATCGGGCTCGGCGAGTTCATCCGGCGGTTCATCGAACTCATGCCGCCGGCTGGGAGCAAGACACCCGCGGTTTTCTACGTCGATCCCGTCGATGGCGGCGGGAACCTGATCAACCGCAAGAACCGGGACGGCAAGCCCCACGACACCGTGCGGATCCACCCGGGGCATGAGGTGCTGGCCCGTATCCGTGAGGAGATGGCGGCCGAGCGTCGGGGCGAGGAGGCGCGGAAGGCGCAGTCCACCGGGATGGACAACCCGATGATGGTGATGCTGATGGCGCGGCTGGACGCGGCCGAGAAGCGCGCGGCGGACGCCCAGGCGGCGCTCAACGCGCAGCTCATCGCGGCCGCGGAGCGGCGGTCGTCGGACGAGGCGATGCTCGGGAGTTCGCTCTCGGCGGCGTTCGGCGAGGTCAACAAGCTGGGTGCGTCCGCCATGGAAAAGGCGATGGACCGTCAAGGTAGGCTTGCCGACGAGGGCGCGGGATTCGTGCGGACGGCCGCCGAGCAGGAGCGCCTTCGGCTGACTGCGGAGATCGAGTCCACGCGGACGCGGGCGCAGAGCGAGATGGAGCTGCTGCGCCTCCGGCTGGAGACCGAGGCCAACGCGAAGATCGAAGAGGCCAAGCTAAAGCTCGCGGCGGAGCAGTCCCGGATCGCTGCGGAGGTCGCGAAGGCGGATCGCGAGTCCCGAGAGCGGATCGAGATGGCGCGGCTGGAGGCCGCGGACCGACGGGCGGAGGAGGCGGATCGGCGCGCGCGCGACGACGCCAAGGCGGACCTTGAGCGGGCTCGAGAAGACAAGCGCGCGGCGGAGGAGGCCGTGCGCCAAGAGGCCGCGCGCATCCGGGAGGAGAACCGGGAGACTGAGCGCCGGAAAGAGCAAGCGACCGCCATGTCGCGGGAGGATGCCCGACGCGACGCGCACACCGAGCTCGTGCTCAAGCTCCTCACCGAGCGGATCGAGGCCCAGCGCCCCGAACCTGTGGAGCCCAAGCCGCTGGGCGCGCTGGGGGATCTCCTAACCGCGGTGCCGCTCGTGCTCGGCACGCTGGGCATCGAGGGCTCCGACGTCGGCGCCATGATCAAGGGCGCGCTCTCCGGGGGTGCAGCGCGTTCGACCCTGGAGACCGCGATCGAGGAGGTCGGTAAGACGATCCGCACGATCGCCGAGAACACGGGTGGCGGAGAGGACGAGGAAGAAGAGGAAGAAGAGGAAGAAGAGGACGAGCCCGAAGAGGAGCGCCCTGCCCGGCGCACCGCGCGCCGTCGAGAGCCTGCGCCCTCGACGGAGAAGAAGCCCTCGCCGAAGGACACGGCTCCCCTCGATCTGTCACGTGCGCTCGGCGGAGGGCCAGGGGGGAACATCCGCGCGTTGCCCGCGCCGGCCGCGCTCGATGTGGTCGCCCAGTTCATCGACGATGGCGAGAAGGACGACAACTGGTTCTCCGCGGCGATCAAGGGCGGTGCGGAGCTGAAAGCGGCCTATAAGGAGCGCGGGTCGCTCTTGTTCAGCGGCTACAACCTAGACGGGAAGGTGATGGCCAAGATCCTTGACGTGCTCGGGCCGGTCGGGGAGCCGGTGCCGGTTCCTGTTTCTACGGAGAGCGCGACGGCGGGAGGTGGGGCGTGAGCGCGATGAAGCTCCGCGTAGACCTCCTCGTCGGCGGAATCGCCGTACGGGGAGATGTGTGGGTGGAAACGGAGGAGTCGGGTAAGCCCTTGGAGTGGGCGCGGCCGATCCCGCGGGGCGAACCTGAGACCCCGGTCCGCCACATCGACACCGTCGAGGGCTTCACGCTCTCCGAATGGCGCGCCTTCCTCGAGGGCCTCTGGACCCGTGCCAACCTCCCCGTGCCACCGTTCGACGGGTGGGCCGCCTTCGCTCAGGGACTTCCGGGCTGGATCGCGGAGCACCCGGGCCTGGACCCCAAGTCCGAGCTCCCGCCCTTCAGTGAGACATCCTCCTCTAACGAGCTTCCGCCCGAGGCATACGGGCCCTTCTACGAGGACCGTGGCCAACACCAGGTCTGGAAGAACATGATGCGCGAGGCCCTGGGACGTTGGCGCGACGGGCTCGTCGATGCCGGGAGCTACGATCTTACGGCCTACGGGCTTCCCGCAGCGACGATGCCCGGGAGCGGGTCGATCAAGCTCCCGACGCGCTGCGGACCGCTCTTTCCCCTCGAGCCGGACTTCGCGGCCGCGTGCCGGCGCCTTGGGTTCAAGCGCTTGGCTGAGAGCGCTTGGCCGAGGATGACGGAAGGGGACCGGTGTGTGTTCTTCGAGATGGCCGAGAACACCGCGCCGCTGAGCGACGAGCGCCACCCTGGCCCCTACGACCGGCCCGACCTCGCGTCGGCTCCCTCGCTTCTCCCCTGGGGTGCGCGGCACGAGAGCCAGATGGCCCCTTCCACTCTTCCCTACCGGCCTAAGGAGCCCGCAAAGCCATGAACTTCACCCAGTACACCTGCCCACTCACGCACGTCCGCAAGCGTGTCCCTGTCGAGGACACCGCGGTCGAGGTCGAGGAGCTCGAAGACGGCGACACCACCCCGCCCGGCTGGGGCGAGCTCACGCTCCGCCAAGTCGTCGAGAACCCCGAGCACGGGGAGTGGAGCACGCAGCGCGCAGCGACGATCGCGAACAAGGGCCAAGTCCCGCAGCTCGCCGAGCTCGACGACGCGACGGTCGGCGCCCTGTTCGACCAGCAGAGTCCTGAGCCCTCGCAGAACGTCGCGCAGACCGTCACGCTCGGCCCGTATTCGCCGGAAGGGATTCGCCAGATCGTCACCGCGCTCCAGGCCGCGGGCGTCGTGTTCCCTACGGCGGAGAAGGCCGACGAGATCGTCTCATGAGCGCCGCCTGGATCGGGGAGCCTGACGACTCCGAGCGGGCCATGCTCCTGACGGCAGGGGCCGACCCTGCTGCCTTCGTGGTCTACTGCGGCACGGGCATGATGCAGCCCCACGGGTTCACGGCGGTCGAGAGCCCTCAGGGGCCCGTGAAGTGCATCGTGATCCCCTTCTTGTTCGTGATCCCTGCGACCCACTTCAAGCGCGGGATGTCCCCCGTCCTGGACGCGCGGGGTCAACCTCGCTCGCCCGCCGAGGGCGTCGCCAGCGCGGCTGCAATGCGCGTGCTCATCCCACGGGCGTGCTTGGTCCCTGAGGCGCTTGGGGAGGGGGAGGGGGCGCAGAGCGCCCAGCCCGCGAACGGGAGCGAGCACTTCGTTCCGGCCAATGGCGTGGCGCCCGAGGTGCGGAGCAACGTGCTGCGGCTGCTCGCGGGCGGCAACCCCACCGAGGGGGAGAGCTGATCATGGAAGCCGAGCTCGGTACCGTGTCGATGGTGGGCGGGCTCGTCGTGCATCCCGACGCGACCTGGACGTACACCGCGGTACGCTACAACGGTGTCGCCATCGGGGTTGTGCGTTCCAACGAGCCCACCGTAGTCGAGCTGGGCCCTGCGGTGAGCGTGGACGTCTCGACTGGTGCGCTGAGCTTGGCCCATGGAGAGGACTATTCTTCAGAGGCTCGCAACTTCTGGACGGTCGTTCGGGCGATGCATGCCCACGCGCACCAGTTCCGCGCGGTCGCCCAGGACGCGGAGCGGGCGAGGGCCGAGGGGGATCTGGAGGAGGCGCTTTCGTTGCTACGTGAGGCACGGGCACGGGGCGCGCATGGTGCGCGGGGGGACGGCGACTTCCTGGCGGAACTCAACGCGTTTCTCGTGAAGTTCGACGAGTAGCGCGTGCCCCTCACCCTCAAAGATCTCCACCGCTACCAGCTCCTCGTCGCGCGTTCGAAGGACACGACGCCGGGCGGGGAGGCCGAGGCGCGGGTCGCGGCCACACAGGTGGCTGATCTCGAAAAGGAGCACCCCGGCATCGCGAGGAAGTCCGAGCGCGTCCAGAAGGTGCTCGACGATCCTTTCGACGGGCTCTTTGAGGGCGGGGCTCCAAGGGCAGAACGCCCACGTGCTCCCCAGCGCCCAGACATGGGCGACGCGCTCGCGCGCATCCTCGAGCGCGTCGGGGAGAAGGGCGCCGTGGCGCTCGAGCAGCGGGCCGAGCAGGCGCTCGACGAAATACTCGGCGGGGGTTCGACCTCGACATGGACCCCCGAGC
>ERZ1292623.1263-Hain-H51-01um-R1-1263-length-24682-cov-7_pt1 | contig 24682 bp, 10 predicted proteins | sample MGYA00564398_ERZ1292623 | MGnify/ENA primary metagenome ERZ1292623 (study PRJEB36523, sample SAMEA6512633) | groundwater metagenome | collected 2019-01-07 | study: AquaDiva: Metagenomics assemblies of 32 groundwater samples | reverse complement strand
TTAGATTCTGATAGAATAATACACAAGAATAATTTTAAAATCCATTAGTGACCAAATTAGTGACTACGACCACCGAAATAAAAAAATAATATAGGGATTAAGAGAAGAGTAAAAGGAATTTAGTAATCATAAGAGTATGAAATCCATCTAAAAACAAAGTGGTTTTACATCATCTTATGCTATAAATCCATGATAATCCAAAAATGCTTTACTCTATAATATAACACCAGTTTAAAATATTTATTTATTTTTTAAAAAAAACTTGACATTACTTAAAAAATCATTTATTATGTAATCGGTTACATTAAGGATGTAATCGATTACATGAAAAATATAACAATAAAAGATGTAGCGAATAAAGCTGGTGTCTCTGTCGCAACAGTTTCAAGAGTTATTAATAACTCTGAATTTGTTATTGATGATACGCGCACTCATGTATTGAAAATTGTAAAAGAACTTCGATACACTCCAAACAATCTTGCAAGAAGTTTGAGCAGAAAAAAAAATGAATCCATTGGAATGTTGCTCCCGGATTTATTTAGTGAATTTTTCTCTGAAGTAATTCGTGGTGTTGACCAAGTTGTGAAAGAAAATAAATATCACCTTTTTGTTTCAAGTTCGCATAATAATAAAGATGACATTGAAGCGGCATTAAATATGATGCGAGGCAGAGTAGATGGTTTAATTATTATGTCTCCAGATCTTGATGTTGATATTTTAAATCCTTTGATTGCAAAAAATACTCCTGTAGTAATTTTAAATTCAAAGCTAAAAAATTCTAATCACAAATTAATAAATTATGTAAGCATAAATAATTTTGAAGGGGCATTTAATATTGTTGAACATCTTATAAAACATAATCATAAAGATATTGCAATAATAAAAGGAGAGGAAGAAAATTTTGAAGCTATTGAAAGATACAATGGTTACATCAATGCAATGAAAAAATATAATTTAGTTGTAAATCATAAATATGAATTTCATGGAAATTTTACTGAAGAGTCTGGTTACGAAGCTGGCGAAAAATATTTACAACTGAAAAATAAACCTACAGCAATTTTTGCAACAAACGATTCTATGGCGATTGGTTTTATGATTAAAATTAAAGAAGCTGGTTTAGATATTCCAAACGACATTGCAGTTTGTGGTTTTGATGATATTCCAATTTCAAAATATTTTACTCCAAAACTTTCAACAGTTCATGTTCCAATTTCTGAAATTGGATTAATTGCGGCAAATAAAATTTTTGATTCATTGAACAACGAAACCAATGGAAGTTTTATAAATACTTTGATTGATACAAATATTGTTTTAAGAGAATCTTGCGGAAATCATTAGTTTACTTTAAATAAAAAAAATAACTATTTCATTCACAATCACAAAAAGGAGTGTTTCATGAAAAAGATTTATTTATTTCTATTCTTTGTTTTGCTTATTAGCAATAGTAATTCTATTGCAGGTTCAAAACAAAAAATGCTTGAAGTTTTGCGTGAGGATGCAGAACTTAAAAAAACAGTTGGTTATTCAAACAAAACAAATGCAGATGCATGGGCTTTTGCTAGTTTTATTCCAGATTTAGGTAACTATTCATTTAAATCTATTGCAAATGCAAATGATGTTGTTTGGATTTCAGGTTCATCCGCTGTAGCTACTAACCCAAGAGCAATTTATGGGTTCATAGTAAAATTTAATTCAAACTCAGCACCAAATGTTACATCATTTAAATATGTTGATGGTAATCTTGGTGGACTTGGTGGTATAGCTGCATTTGATGATAAAATTGCAGTTATGGGTTTATACTCCGGTGAACTTGTTCGTACAACAAATGGTGGAACAACATGGGATACAGTTCATGTTTATAATATTCCTGATACTGCTTTTATTGATGGTGTAAAAAGAGTACCAGGAACCGATACAGTTTATGCTTTTGGTGATGCTGATTCAAAAGGTGTGTTTATAGGTAGAAGTATTAATAAAGGATTAACATGGACAAGATTAACAGTTGGACCAAAAGGAAGTAAAAGTACTTGGTGGGGTTATGCAGGTTATGACCAATGCTTAGCTGTCGTTCCAGGAAAAGTTTGGTACACTGCTTATTCTTCACTACCACTATCTGCTCCAAAAGATTCACTCTTAATCTCATCATCAACTGATGGTGGAGCAACATGGGAAGAAACAAGTATATTTTTAGCACCAAGTGTAGCGAGAAATTATTATTTCCGTTCGATAAATTTTAAAGATGCAAATGTTGGATATGCAGTTTCAAAAAGCAGTCATTTAACTCTTGCAGACAATGATAATAGATATCATAGAACAACAGATGGTGGAAAAACTTGGAGCGATACTATTAGTATGGAGCCAACTCAATTATCTAAAACACATAAAGTTTATAGTGTAAAAAATATTCCAGGTACAGATTGGGTTTTAGGAGTTGGATTTTCAACACTAACTGGTTCAAAATCTTGGTTATCAAAAGATGGTGGATTGACATTTAGTGTACTTCCAACACCCGGTACTACCTCATTAGTAAATTCAACATTTATTAATAATGATAATTTATTGGTTGTTGGTTATAAATCTGTTTTAGTAACGCCAACTTTAAATTCTTATGATGATCCGAAAGAATTAGTTGCAAAATGGTCGATAGAAAATATATCTGTTGATGGAAAATTAACAGAAAGAGATTGGGCTACAGCGCAAACGCTTTTATTTGGTTTACCAAATGTATCGGATTTAAAATTAACTGGTGAAAAAACAGTAACAGGTTTTGTTGATGTAAAAAATAATTATGATGTTGGCGGAAAGAAATATACAGTTCCAGTCACAGATCCATCTGCTGCAAGGGTTAAATTTTTGCGTAGAGGAGCGAAACTATATATTGGAATATCTTCCGATGATAAATCAATTTGTAAGTTTGGATGGGAAGGTGATGGACTTTTCTTGAAGTTAAAAAATTCTGCAGGTGATGATAAAGAATTTAAATTATATTATCAAAATACTGGAGCAGATGCAGACACAATAAAATATGAAGAACCAGCTGCAGGTTCTGGAAGAGGCGCAGGAGCATTAGGTGTAGGAGGAAAAGTCAACGACACAGTTGGAGTTGATAATGGTTACACTGCAGAACTTGAAATTGATTTAACAAAATTAGGTTTTGCCGAAAATGTTGAATCATTAACATTGTCGCTTAATGTTTTTGATCCAGATGGAATCCAACATCCAATGAACGAATGGGATACAACAAAAGGTTCTTTCTATAAATCATATTGGGGTAGTGAATGGGGTGGTGTTTATAGAAAATTAAATCTTAAATCAAATCCTTATGAGGATCCAGCAAATGTAATCGCGACAAATGCAAATGAAAATGTAACAGTTGATGGAAAATTAACAGAAGGAGATTGGTCAAAAGCGCAAACATTATTGTTTGGTTTACCAAATGTATCGGATTTAAAATTAACTGGTGAAAAAACAGTAACAGGTTTTGTTGATGTAAAAAATAATTATGATGTTGGCGGAAAGAAATATACAGTTCCAGTCACAGATCCATCTGCTGCAAGGGTTAAATTTTTGCGTAGAGGAGCGAAACTATATATTGGAATATCTTCCGATGATAAATCAATTTGTAAGTTTGGATGGGAAGGTGATGGACTTTTCTTGAAGTTAAAAAATTCTGCAGGTGATGATAAAGAATTTAAATTATATTATCAAAATACTGGAACAGATAAAGACACAATAAAATATGAAGAACCAAGTGTAGGTTTTGGAAGAGGTGCAGGAGTATTAGGTGTAGGTGGAAAAGTCAACGACACAGTTGGAGTTGATAATGGTTACACAGCAGAACTTGAAATTGATTTAACAAAATTAGGTTTTGCCGAAAATGTTGAATCACTAACATTGTCACTTAATGTTTTTGATCCAGATGGATTCCAACATCCAATGAACGAATGGGATACAACAAAAGGATCTTTCTATAAATCATTTTGGGGTAGTGAATGGGGTGGTATTTATAGAAATGTTTTGATTAAACCAGAAATTAAAAAAGATCCAAAAGCTGTTTTTGCTCATCAAGCTTTAAATGAAATTAATGTTGATGGAAAATTAACAGAATCAGATTGGGCAAAAGGAACTAAATTTAATTTTGGTGCAGGAGCTGACAAAAATCCTGTTGCAAATTTATTTTATACAACAAGTGGAATTATTGTAAAAAGCCCATATAGAGATACATCAAATTTAATCTTATCAGTTGTGCAATACTCAAACAAATTATTCATTGGATTACAATCTAATGATAAACAAGTTTGTAAATTTGGCGATAGTTGGGAAGGAGATGGTATATTTATGAAAATTAAAAATGCCGCAGGAGAAGATAAAGAATTCAAATTATATTTCAATAATTGGGATTCAACAAAAATGACTTATGAAGATAGTTACAATGGAAGAGCTGGAAAAGGTGTATCATCAATTCCTGCAGGAACAAAACCTCACGACTCAACAAATGTTGATGAAGGTTATGAAGCTGAATTAGTTATTTATTTAGACACACTTGGATATACCACGATACCTGATTCTATTGCAATTAATATTGTAATGTTTGATCCAGATTTTTACACAAAAGGAATGGTACCTTGGACAGCAGGTAAAGGTGATTTCTATAAAGAATGGTGGGGAACTGAGTGGGGAACTGACAGAATGCTTAAATTAAATACAACTGTTAGAGATCCAAAAACTCTTATTGTTTCAAAAATTTCAAATCTAATTACTGTTGATGGCATCCCAACAGAAGCTGAATGGGGTAATGCAACATCAGGCATAGTATTTAGGGCAGGTGCAGTAGGAACACCAAAACCTTTTGCGTTGGCAACTTCAGGAGTTATTGTAAAAGGACCATATCGTGATACAACAGGAACAGTAGTTTTAATGCGACAATCAGGACTAAAACTTTACTTGGCAATTTTATCTAATGATAAACAAGTATGTAAGTTTGGTGATAGTTGGGAAGGAGATGGGATATTTATGAAAATTAGAAATGCCGCAGGAGCAGATAAAGAATTTAAATTGTATTTCAATAATTGGGATTCAACTAAAATGATTTATGAAGATAGTTACAATGGAAATGCTGGTAAAGGTGCATCATCAATTCCTGCAGGAACAAAACCTCATGACTCAACCAATGTTGATGAAGGATATACAGCTGAAATAGTTGTTTACCTAGATTCACTTGGATATAAGGTTACTGACAATACTATTACAATTCCAATAAACATTAACATATTTGATCCTGATTATTATGTTAAAGGCATGCTACCATGGACAGAAGGTAAAGGAGAATTTTATAAGCATTGGTGGGGTAGTGAATGGGGAACAGATAGAGCGATTGTGCTAGACAAAACAACAAATGTTGTTGATGACAAAATTGTACTTGCACCTAACTCAATCGAATTAAATAATAATTATCCAAATCCATTTAATCCTTCGACAAAAATTTCTTTCAAACTTGGTTCAACTGAGAAAGCAACTTTGAAAGTATTTAATATGTTAGGTCAAGAAGTTGCGACCATTGCTGAAGGAATTTTTCAAGCAAATGAATTGCAATCATTTAATTTCAATGCTTCAAAACTTGCAAGTGGTATGTACATTTATCAGTTGAGAACTGCCACGAAAATTGATTCAAAGAAAATGATGTTGTTAAAATAAGATACGGATAACTCATAATTACCCGAGCGCAGAGGAAGTAATTATTTTTCTAAATAATGAAAACTCTGCGTTATTTTAAATAGAATAATTATAAATAATTAGTAATGAGAAAAGTACTCTGAATTAAAAAATAAACAGAATTCAAAAGAGAGGATTTAAAATGAAAATTTTTTTTACAAAATTTTGGTCGTTTGCAATTGTAATGACAGCCGTTACAGTTGCTCAACCAACGCGACCCGATGCAATTTGGGGTAAACAAATTCCAAATGGCGCAATTACATTAGATGGTATTTTAAATGAAGCAGCTTGGGCAAAAGCAGACTCAATCGTAATGAAGTGGAATGGAAATGCAGGCGATCCTGGTAGCGGACAAACTAAAGAAGGTGGTGTTGCAGTGCCAACAGATCCAATTGATGCTACTTTAAAATTTCTTGTCTCACCTAATGGTAAACTTTATATTGGAGTTTATGCCAAAGATAAATCTGTTGGTGGTGGAGGATGGGCACAATTTGATGCAATGTTATTTAATTTAAGAGATAAAAAATGGAAAGATCAAAATACATTGATTGCATCACCATACGAATTTTTTTATGGTTGGGTTGCTGAAGGTTGGGCTGATCCAACGTTGAATACAGGAAATAAACCTCCAGGGTTTTTTGGTTGGTCTAATGGTCATCGTGATTCTACTTCTGGTCACGATCGTGATAAAGGTGCAAAGAATAAAGATATTTGGAATGCTGTTACAAAAGTTATTGGTGGTGAGGTAAATAACGATTCAACTGGTGGTCAAGATCAAGCATGGGTTACAGAATTTGAAATTGATTTGCCAAGACGCGGTTATGATGTTGCTAATGTAAATGGTGATATTCTAATGTTCAGTCTTGCATTATGGGATTCAGATTACAGATGGCCACTTGATACATCAAAAGTTAATAGTGCGAGAGCATGGGTTCAAGGACCATGGGGCAATGCATCAGCATATAGCCATTTAAGAATTTTTACAAATCCATCAGTTACGACATCAACTACAAATCCAGGTGCTTTGCCATACGATCTGACAATTTATAATGGTGTAAATCATTCTGTACCAACAATCGATGGTCAGTTAACTGAAAATGTTTGGAAGAGTGCACCAAGTTATGATATTAGATTTGGCGATGCGGCTGTTCGCAATTCATATAAAAACACAATTCCATTTAGAAGTGGACAATTTCAACCAGAAGTTTATGGCAAAAAAGAATCAATCGTCGATCCAGCAGATGCTAATGTAAAAATGTTTTTTAAAGCAGATACATTATATGTTGGAATTCATGTTAAAGACAAGGCTGTTCAATTCCGTCCAGAATTTGATAGACAGGATGGATTTAGATTTATGCCAAAAAGCAGAACAGAAAGAGATGATATTGAAAAATATTTAACTTCAAGAGAAATTATAGTTCGAATTGATTCCTCTGCAAATAAATACGCACTTGAAGGATATAGTAAAGTGATTACAAGTGATACAATTGCAAATAAAGGAAGCAAAATAGTTTTAGGATTAAACACAGGAACTACTGTTGATACACTTGGTAATAATATAGATAATGGATATAATATTGAAATGAAATTAAATCTTCGTGCTTTAGGTTATAGTGCAGGAAGAAATGATGGATTATTCTGGTTTGGCGGATTATTATTTGATGGTGATTCATTTGGATCAACATTACCTCCGTACGGAAACAGAGTTTGGATTGCACAAGAAGGTACATGGCCAGATGGTCCGCTTTGTGCTTATTTGGATGTAAATTCAATTGTTACATCAGTTGACCCTTCATTAAATATTATACCTGAAAAATTTGAATTATTTGGAGCCTATCCAAATCCTTTCAATCCAACAACAAATATTGAATTCTCATTACCACAAGTATCAAATGTGAAGATTCAAGTTTTTGATATTATTGGTAGAGTAATTGCAGAGAAAACAATTTATGGATTGTCAATTGGACGACAAGCATATCATTTTGATGCAACTGGATTAACTTCTGGTAGTTACATTTATCGTATTCAAATGTTAGATGGAAAAACAAACCAAGAGTTAAGTTCAAAAGTTGGAAAAATGATTTTGATGAAGTAATTTTATTTGAAATGTTGCCGATGAAAGTCGGCAACATTTTTTTTCTTTCTTTATTTATTTAAATTGGACCATCCTTTTAACAATATGTTTCTAAAAATATTAAAATCAAATCATTTTATTTTAAAATCAGTTTGTCTTCTTTTGATTTTCAATATATCTTTTTCGGATGTAAAAGGAAAAATAAGCGGGAAAATAATAAATCAAAAAAATGAACCGGTGATTGGCGTAAATATTGTATTAACTGGTACTACAATTGGAACTGTAACAGATATCGATGGAAACTTTGTAATTTTAAATATTTCTCCCAACCAATATAATTTACGGATAAGCGGAGTTGGATATACTACAAAAATTCTAAAAAATATTTCAGTCAATGCAGACCAATCAACAATTGTAAATGAAATTTTAACAGAACAAATTATTGAAGGTGATGAAGTAATTGTAATTGCGACAAGACCAATTGTTGATATAAGGCAAACAAGTTCTGTCGCAATTATGGATAGCAAAGAAATAAAAACTTTACCTGTTCAAGAATTAAATGATATAGTTAATTTACAAGCAGGTGTTGTTAATGGACATTTTAGAGGTGGCCGTTTGGGCGAAGTTCAGTATCAAGTTGATGGTGTATCAATTAATAATCCGTACGATAACTCAGCAAGTATTAGAATTGATAAATCAATAATTCAGGAAGTACAAGTTGTTAGTGGAACATTTGATGCAGAGTATGGACAAGCAATGAGTGGAGTAGTAAATGCAATTTTAAAAAGTGGTGATGCAGAAAAGTTTTTTTATAGTAGCGAAATTTATTTCGGACAATATTCTGGTGATATTGCAAAATATCCTTTTATAAAAAGATTTCGACCAACTGCAATTTTAAACGAACAATTTAGTATTAGTGGTCCAACTATTATTCCAAATACAACTTTTCTAATTAGCTTTCGTAATTTAAATGATGAAGGATATTTATTTGGCGAAAGGCGTTTTTCGCCTTTTGATACAATGGGCACAGGCTCAGATTTAAAAAAATATCCAAGTGGTGATAATAAAATTGTTTCGATGGGATTTTTTAATGAATTATCTGGACAAGGAAAAATATCAACTAAGTTGTCGGAAAAGATGCAATTAAGTTATCAAATAATTTTCAACCAAAGCAGACAAAAAAATTATAGTTATGCGTGGCGATTTAATCCAGATGGTTTAAAAGAACCACAAAAAAATTCTTTTGTTCACGGATTTGATTTTACTCATACAATTTCAAATTCATTATTTTATAATTTAAGTTTCAGAGAAAATTATTTTGATTATGAAGATTTAATGTATGAAGATATTAATAATCCGAAATACTACGAAGCAAGAGGTGGTTCATCCGATCCGAACTATGAAGATGCCGCAGTAGTTCAAGGAGTTGATTTAGGAAGATTTATTCAAAAGACAGATATTTATCTTTTAAAATCAAATTTAAATTGGCAAATAAATTCAATTCATTTTTTAAAATTTGGAGCTGAAATTCAAACTGCAAAAATCGAGTTTGGTGCGCCAGGATATTTTAATATCGGAACTGGTGGAAATATTTCACCAATTACGCAGGATACTTTGAATGCCGCTGTTGTTACAACTCGACCAAATTGGTTATCTTTATATGTGCAGGATAAAGTTGAATTGCCTTATTTAACAATTCGTGGTGGATTTAGAACGGAAATATTTGATGCAAATACTACCATTCCAGGTAATCTTGCAAATCCAGTAAATGCAATTCCAAATGCTCCAACATCTTCTCCAAAAAATACCAAAATTAAATATTCTCTTGCTCCTCGATTAGGAATTTCATATCCATTAACAGATAAGAGTGCACTGTTTTTTTCTTACGGACATTTTTATCAATATCCATCTTTGGGAAATTTATTTTCAAATTCAAATTATAATGTTTTAAGATATTTACAAGAGGGTGGAATTAGTTATGGTGTAATGGGCAATCCTGATTTAAATCCTGAAAAAACAATTCAATACGAGTTTGGCTACAAAGGAACTATTACAGAGAATTTTGGATTAGATGTAAGTCTCTTTTTTAAAGACATCAGAGATTTGTTGGGAGTAGAATTTGTATCAACATATACTTCGGCTGAATATGCAAGATTTTCAAATATCGATTTTGGAAATGTAACAGGAACAACTTTTGCAGTTGATTATCGTTCTGATTTATTTTCAATTTCGATTGATTACACTTTTCAACTTGCATTAGGAAACTCAAGTGATCCGCGAGAGACAGCAAATCGTGCGGCGGCTGGAGAAGATCCAAGACCTCGTGTTATTCCACTATCTTGGGATCAAAGACATACTTTAAATTTCATAACTGGAATGAATAAAGAAAATGATTACAGTTTGACATTAATTACAAAACTTCAAAGTGGTCAGCCTTATACACCAGAAATTACTCCAGGTTTTAACGGTGAGATTGAATCAAATTCAGGAACAAAATCAAGTTCAATAATTTCCGATTTTAGAGGTGAAAAATATTTTAAAATTGGAGAAAAAGAATTTTCAACATTTTTGAGAATTACAAATTTATTTGGTGCGCATTTTTCAAATGGATTTGTTTTCGCAAATACTGGTTCAGTTGATTATAGTTTGAATCCATATATTGTAAGAACAGTTTTAGCCGATCCTTCGCGATATCTTTCACCAAGAAAAATTGAATTTGGTATTTCTTTAAGTGGAGTAATTAATTAAAATTAATTTATAAATTATGAGAAATAAAATAATATGATTCATATTTCAAAATCTAAAAAATTAATATTTGTTTTTTTGCTAATTAATTTTTCTTTGATTGCGCAATTTAAGGCAACCGTTCCTCCCGATAAAAGAAGCAATATACTTTATGAACGCGCTGGACAACATGATGCAAATAACATCCGAACAATTTTTCAAAATTATGGAATGATTGGTGATTATTTTGGGGGATCACACGATATAAGTGTAAATCATACAATGGAAATTCCAAAAGGGAGTGGAACAAATTATACAGATGGGGCAACCCCTTTTATTTTAGCTAAAATTCCTTTGGCAGATTCTACAAATAAATATATTATGATTACTGGTTTTAGGGAGAGACAAGAACAAGAACCATTTAATAGATGGATTATGAGATTGGAACCACGACCAGGATATTTTCAAGCTGATCCAACTATTAATAGAGGAAGATCTCCAGCAATTAGTAATGATATCAGAACTTGGCCAGACTTTTGGTATGATAAATTAAGTGATACTACTGATCCGGGATGGAAAAATTCTTGGTATGGTTATTTTGGGAAGCGTCCCGCCGCAGATCAGGAAAGTTTTTTTGTTGTTGATGATAATTACTATTCAAATTTATTTGGATTTAATCCTGATGTTAGAGATGCAACCAGAAGAGGTTTAGCTACTTCAATGGAAATTAGAGGTTTCCAATGGTCAAATTTACAATCGGGTAATGTTCTTTTTTATCATTATGATGTTATAAACGAGGGAACGACAAATTATGACGATAATATTTTCTTTGGTATTTATGTTGATTCAGGTGTCGGTGGTTCTACAATTTCTTGCGACGGAATTTATGAATCGGATGATGATAATGCATATTTTGTTGATCCGAATGTTTTTGGTGTAAATCTTAATTTAACTTATACATGGGATTCGCATGGTACAGGTGTTTCATTAAAATCAAATTGTGCAAAAACTGGTTATTTAGGATATGCATATTTGGAAACTCCGGGAAATCCTTTCAACTTAAAAGATGATGATTTAGATGGAATAAATGATGAAAAAAGAGATGGCGGAGCTGGAGTTTTAATCCAAGGTGCAAATGCAATCAAAGGATATGCAAATGCAAATTTCAATATGTCATTTTATGAAGCAACTTATGGTAAAGTAGAATCACGCCCAGCATTTAAAACTGAATATTGGTGGACTGGTGACGAAGATATGGATTGGACTAAAGAGTTTGATGACACTGGCGTAGATGGAATTTTTGGAACAAACGATGAAGGTGAAAATGATAGTAAACCAACAATGGGAGAACCAAACTTTGATAAAACAGATATTGATGAATCCGACCAAATTGGATTAACTGGATTTAAAATGAATAGAATTGCTGCAGGTCAAGGTGCATCAAGTACCGAAGTTGATGGTATTGTATTTTATAATAATGGAGTAAAAAATTGGCCAAAAATTATGTATGAAATGTGGACTGATCCAACTCCGAGTAATAGATATTCTCCACCACTTGTACAAAATTATAATATTGGATTTTTCTTTACTTCTGGTCCATTTAAATTAAAAGCAGGTAAACAAGAAAGATTTAGTTTAGCTCTTGCTTACGGAGATAATTTGGATGATTTACGAACTTCAGTAAAAATAGTTCAAAAGATTTATGCTTCAAATTATCAATTTGTTGTTCCACCGCTTCTACCAAAATTATCTGCACAAGTTGATGATAAAAAAATAATTTTAAATTGGAGCGATTACTCAGAACGAAGCGCTGACCCTGTAACTAAAAAATTAGATTTTGAAGGATATAAAATTTATCGTTCAACAGATCCTGATTTTTTAGATTCGAAAACAATTTCAAATGCATTAGGAACTGGTAAATTACCATACGGTACACCAATTGCCCAATTTGACTTGGATAATGAGTATTCTAATTTTTCGCAAGTTGTTGTAAATGGAACTTCATATTTTCTCGGAAACAATTCCGGGCTAACACATACATTTGTAGATACAAATGTAACAAATGGAATGACTTATTATTATGCAGTTGTTGCATACGACCATGGTGATGAAGAAGTTGGATATTTTCCTTCAGAAAATTCAATTACAGTTTCAAGAACACCTCGTGGTGGAATAATTTTACCAAAAAATGTTGTTGAAGTTCGTCCAAATCCGAAAGCAATTGGATATACAGAAGCATCATTAAGCAATGTTTTTAGAAAATCTGGAAATGGATTTGGAGAAGTATCGGCGAATGTAATTAATTCGAATGAAGTTCCCGATAATAGAACAATATTTATCAAAATGAAGACGGTTACAGAAGAAAATATTCATGCAGATTATTATCAAATGATAGATAGTGCAGATGGAAAAATTTATTTAGAAAGAGGAGAAGATTTTAAAGGAACTGGGAATGGTGCGATTGGTTCTGGAATAATTCCAATTGTTAAAACAATTACGAATGTCGAACAAAATTTATTGAAGTCAGGTTTCAAAAATAGATCTGATAATAATCCAAAATCAAATTTAATGATTAATGCAGAATATGTTACATCAGGTGGCTTGCCAATAAATATTCGTAGAAAAGGTTTTCCGGATACTTTAGAAATTGAGTTTTCAGATCAGATTTTAGATACATCATTATCGACAAATCCTTTTGTACCGGTAAAACCAATTAAAAATAGAGTTTATGCTTTGACTTCAAAAGGAAAAGTACAAATGAAAGTTTTATTTTTTGAACCTTCGGGCGCAGGGAACGACAGCGTGTTAAGTGTCGGTAGTGATATTTTAACAATTTTAACTACTGATTCGATCAAACCAACATGGAGATTAAAATTAGATTCATCGAAAGTTAGTGGCACTCCAATTTTACCAAAGTCGGGAGATGTTTTTAGAATTATATTTAATATTCCTTTTCAAGATGGAGAAACTTTTTCATTTAAAACTACAAAGCAACAAATTGATAATCAAAAAGTAAAAGAAAATTCATCGTATGAACCTTATGTAGTTCCGAACCCATATATAGCGGCGGCAGGTTTTGAGCCGGAGAGATTTGCAGTTTCTGGGCGTGGAGTGAGAAGATTAGAATTTAGAGGTTTGCCATCAGTTTGTACAATTAGAATTTATACCATAAGAGGTGAATTAGTGCAAAAATTAGAGAAAGAAAATTCTCTTGATGGATATTTGGCTTGGAATTTAAGATCAAAGGATAATCTCGAAGTAGCGCCCGGTCTTTATATTTTTCATATCGAAACGGAATTACTTAAAACAAAAATTGGTAAATTTGCAATCATCAAATAATTAGAGAATGAAAAAATTTATTTTATTTATTTTATTTTTTTTAATTGAAGCTTTAAACTTGCATTCTCAAACAAATGTTTCAACAACAATTGGACAATTTTTATTAATAGAGCCAAGTGCACGCTTAAGCGCAATGGGTAATTCGGGTACAGCAATTGAAGGTGATGTGATGGGAGTTTATTATAATCCCGGAGCGATTAGTTCAATCACTACAATAAAATCTCAATTCACTCATAGTAATTGGCTTGCAGGAATAAAATATAATTATGCGATTATAGCAATCCCAATAAATGAATTGAGTGGAGTTGTTTTAAATTTATCTTCATTAAGATCTGGAGATATATTAGTTAGAACAGTTGAGTTGCCATTAGGAACTGGTGAATATTATTCTGCAAATGATTTATCTCTTGGAATTGGTTATGGAACAAAATTAACCGATAGAGTAAATGTTGGAATGCAAATTTTCTATTTAAAACAATCAATAATGCATAGTCAAGTTTCTGGATTAGGATTAAATTTAGGAACTCAATATCGATTAACAGATGGTGGAATAATTTTGGGCGCAAGTTTATCAAATTATGGAACAAGAGATAATTTTAAAGGTAGAGATTTAAGAATTCGTTATGATCAGAATCAGGAAATTAATGGAGATAATAGTTCATTGCCCGCAGAATATTTTACAGAAGAATATGGATTACCAATTTTATTTAGAATCGGATTAAAATTACCTGTAATAAAAGATGAAAAAAATAATTTGATATTTGCAGTTGATGCTGTTCATCCAAATAATAATACTGAAAGTATAAATTTAGGTGGAGAATATACTTACTCAGAAACATTTTCAATAAGAGCAGGATACCAAAATTTATTTGAAAAAGATTCTGAAGTAGGATTAACTTTAGGAACTGGTTTAGTAATAGAGCTTACAGGTTTAGATTTATATTTTGATTATTGTTGGACAAAATATGGCAGACTTGGAAATGTACAACGCATGACATTAGGATTTTCATATTAAATAATAAGTGATTAAAAAATGCAAAAAAATAAAAATTCAGAAAAAGATTATATCAATCAATATGGATACTTTGCTAATAATGGTAAAGAATATGTAATTACAACTCATTCAACTCCAAGACCTTGGACAAATGTTATTTCGAATGGTGATTATGGATTTATAATATCACAGACAGGCGGTGGTTATTCATGGAAATCCAATGCACAGTTAAATAGAATAACACGCTGGGAACAGGATCTAATAAAAGATGAATGGGGAAAATATATTTACATCAAAGATAATGACACAAATAAAATTTGGTCGGCGGCGTGGAAACCAGTTTGCGCAGAACCTGATTTTTATGAATGCAGACATGGAATTGGTTATACAAAAATCACTTCTTTAAATGAAGGAATTGAAACTGAATTATTAATGTTTGTTGCTCCGAATGAGCCAGTCGAAATAATCAATTTAAAGTTAAAAAATAAAAGTAGTAAAAAAAGAAATCTTTCTGTCTTTACATATTTTGAATGGAACTTAGGTGCGGCGCCAGATAGTCACAGAGAATTTCATAAATTATTTATTGAAACTGAATTTAACAAAAATTTAGATTCAATTTTTGCATCTAAAAGACTTTGGGAAGTTCCGTCGAAACGCGGACATTGGAATAAAAATTGGGAATATATTGCATTTCATTCTTCAAATAAAAAAATAAATTCTTTTGAAACTGATAAAGAATCTTTTATTGGAATGTATCGTAATCAAAAAAATCCAATTGCACTTGAAAAAGATAAACTTGAAAATAATCTTGGTAACTGGCTTGATCCGATTGGTAGTTTAAAAATTGATTTAAAAATAAATTCAAACGAAAGTGATGAAGTAATATTTTTAGTTGGTGCTGTTGAAGAGAAGAAAAAAGCAAAAAGTATAATTAAAAAATATAAATCATCAAAAAAAGTTGATGCGGCTTTAAATGAAATTATTGCAAAGTGGGAAAATATTTTATCGAAGCAAGAAATTAAAACTCCAGATAAATCAATGGATTATATTGTAAATACTTGGTCAAAATATCAAGCAATTTCAGGGAGATTATGGGGAAGAACGGGATATTATCAAACTGGTGGCGCTTTTGGATTTCGAGACCAATTACAAGATAGTCAAATATTTTTACCACTCGAACCAGAGCAAACAAAAAAACAAATTTTATTGCATGCGCAACATCAATTTAAAAATGGAACAGTCTATCATTGGTGGCATCCACTTTCTGAAATCGGATTGACAACAGAAATGACCGATGATTTACTTTGGTTGCCATATCTTGTTTTGCAGTACATTGATGAAGTTGGAGAATTAAATATTTTAGATGAAAAAGAAATATTTGTTGATGATAAAAACAAGCAATCAATTTTTATTCATTCAACAAAAGCAATTGATAGAGTTTTATTAAGATTAAGTAAACGAGGAATTCCACTGATTGGTGCAGGCGATTGGAATGATGGATTAAGTGCAGTTGGATTAAATTGGAAAGGCGAATCAATTTGGTTGGGACAATTTTTATATTCAATTCTTATAAATTTTTCTAAAATATGTTTTAAGTATAATAAAAATACAATTGCAAAAAGATATTTAATTGAAGCCGAAAAATTAAAAATTAATTTAAATAAATATGGTTGGGATGGAAAATATTATTATGGTGCAACAAAAGATTCTGGAGAAAAATTAGGAAGTAGTAAAAGTAAAGAGGGAAAAATTTGGTTAAACACACAAACTTGGGGTATAATTTCGGAGATTGCAGTTAATTCTCGAGCAGAAAAAATTCTTGATGTAATTGAAAACAAACTTGAAACAAAAGTTGGACCGATATTAATTTCGCCTGCTTATTTTACACCCGACTCTGAAATTGGATATTTAACAAGATATAGTCCAGGCTCGCGCGAAAACGGAGGAGTTTATACGCACGCCGCAACTTGGGGTGTGATTGCCGCCGCAAAACTTAAAAGAAGTGAGATGGCATATAGAATATTTTCTAACTTAAATCCAATTAATTTGAGTAAAAATCCGAATGAATATTATGCTGAACCATATGTAACTTCTGGTAACATTGATGGACCACAATCGAAAAATTTTGGAAGAGGTGGATGGACTTGGTACACTGGTTCAGCAACATGGTTGCAAAAAGTTGCAGTCGAATGGATTTTAGGAATTAGGGCTTCTTTTAATGGTTTAATTGTTGATCCTTGCATACCAAAGAATTGGAATGAATATGAAATTACTCGCATTTTTAGAGGAGTAACTTATAATATTTCTATTAAAAATACACAAAATAAATCTTTTGGAGTTAAAGAAGTTAAAATAAATGGAATCAAAACTAATTGTCAGAAAGAAAATGATGCAGTCGTTTTACCAATTCCGAAAAAAAACAAAATAATAAATGTTGAAATAGTATTGTAAAAAATCTAAAATGAAAAATTTAATTAAAATTTTACCAATCATAGTTATTTTATTTTCCTCAAAAAGTATTTCGCAACAAATGAATGATTCTACTTTTCTTGAAATGGTTCAAAGGAAATCGTTTGATTTTTTTTGGATGGAGGCAAACAGTAATACTGGATTAATAAAAGATAGAACTCAAACTTGGGCACCATCAAGTATTGCTTCAGTTGGTTTTGGTTTAACATCAATTTGTATTGGAGTAGATAATAATTGGATTTCAAGAGATGCCGCGCGTGATAGAGTGCTTACAACTTTACAAACACTTTGGAATGGTCCACAACATTCTGGCGCAACAAGTGTAATGGGATACAAAGGATTCTTTTATCATTTTTTAAATATGTCAACTGGTTATCGTGAGTGGACTTCAGAACTATCAACAATCGATTCAGGTTTATTACTTGCTGGAGTAATTTATGTTCAACAATATTTTAATCAAAACGAAACAAGTGAAAATAATATTCGTGCATTAGCCGATTCAATTTACAGACGAGTTGATTGGAAATTTGCAATGAACTATTATCCAACTTTGAGAATGGAATGGTCTCCCGAAAAAGGATTTTCTTCGAACGGTTGGATTGGGTACAACGAAGCAATGATAATGTACATTTTAGCACTTGGTTCGCCAACTTATTCAATTGATGCTGATAGTTGGACGGCTTGGACAAGTGGATATAATTGGTCAACATATTATGGATTATCTTATGTAATATTTCCACCTTTATTTGGACATCAATACTCACACTGTTGGATTGACTTTAGATTGATAAATGATACATTTATGAAAAATAAAGGAATTACATATTTTGAAAATTCTCGTCGAGCAACATTAGCAAATCGTGAATATTGTATTCAAAATCCAAAAGGACATGCAGGATATGGTCCAAATGTTTGGGGATTAACTGCAAGTGATTATCCGAATGGATATATTGCGCGAGGTGCGCCACCAGCAGAAAATGATGAAGGAACTATTGCTCCAACTGCCGCTGGCGGTTCGATTCCATTTGCACCGGAAGTTTGCATTCCAACTTTAAAATATATGTATGATACTTACAAAAATAATTTATGGGGTGCTTATGGATTTAAAGATGCATTTAACATTGGAAAAAATTGGTGGGGAACTGATTATATTGGAATTGATCAAGGACCAATAGTTTTAATGATTGAAAATTATAAAAATAATAAAGTTTGGGATAAATTTATGCAAAGTCCATATATCCAAGCGGGATTAAAAAAAGCTGGCTTTACAAATTTGTTAGATGTAAATGAAGAAAAAAATATAATTCCAACAAAATTGGAACTATTTCAAAACTATCCGAATCCATTTAATTCATCTACAACAATTAATTTTAATTTACCAAATCAAGATAATATTAAAATTGAAGTATTTGATGTTTTAGGAAAATCGATTTCAGTCATTGCTGATGAAAATATGAAAGCTGGAAATCATACATTTAATTTTAATTCCAATAATATTTCTTCTGGAGTATATTATTATTCGTTGAAGACAAGTAATACAAATCAATTTAAATCAATGCATTTATTAAAATGAAAAAACTTTATTTAATTATAATTTGCATTTTCATTTCTTTTCAAATCAGTCTATCGCAAAAGAATGAAAAATATTTTAATGATGGATTTTTAGATTCTTTAGAACTAAAAACATTTAATTATTTTTGGAAAACTACAAATCCAAATACAGGATTAGTTTTTGACAGATATCCGACTAAATCATTTTCAAGTGTAGCCGCAATTGGATTTGGTTTAACTGCTTATGGAATTGGAGCTGAAAGAGGATATGTAAAAAGAATTGAAGCGGCAGAAAGAGTTTTGCAAACTTTAAAATATCTTTATAATCTTCCACAAAATTCTGATGTTCTCGGAAGCGCTGGGTATCGAGGTTTCTTTTATCATTTTTTAAAAACTGAAAATGGAACAAGGTTTGGGACTGATGTTGAACTCTCAACAATTGATACAGCTTTATTAATGTCAGGAATTTTATTTTGCCAATCATATTTTTCAAAAGAAAATGAAATTGAAAATGAAATTCGTCAGTATGCAGATTTACTTTACAGAAGAGTTGAATGGAATTGGATTCTTGCTCGACCACCACGAATTGCAATGGGTTGGTATCCTGAAAAAGGATTTCATCATTTAGATTGGGTTGGATATAATGAATCGGCGATTTTATATATTCTTGCGCAAGGGTCGCCAACTTTTAAAATACCTAATGAGGCATTTGATTCTTTTACATCAACAAATAGTTGGTTAGAATTTAATGGATATGAATTTGTAAGTTTTGGTCCTTTATTTGGGCATCAATTTTCACATTGCTGGATTGATTTTAGAGAAATTAAAGATAATTACATGCGAGTTAAAGGAATTGACTATTTTGAAAATTCTCGTCGTGCAACTTATGCAAATAGAGATTATGCAATTAATAATCCAAAAAAATGGAATGGATATTCTGATTCACTTTGGGGAATTTCTGCTTGTGATGGTCCTGCGGATGTTATGATGAAATTTAATAATGAAGAAAGAAGATTTATTAGTTATGGCGGTAGAGGAGTTGCGCCTGATTTTAATTTAGATGATGGCACATTAACACCGACTGCGGTTGGTGGCTCAATTGCTTTTGCTCCAGAAATTTGTGTCCCAACATTAAAGACAATGCGAAATTATCAAAATGGAATATTGTGGAATGAATTTGGTTTTGTTGACGCATTTAATCCCTCGTACATAACAGAAAAAACTCCAAACGGTTGGGTTGATGTAGATTATTTGGGACTTGATCAAGGACCAATAATTATAATGATTGAAAACTTACGCTCCGAATTAGTTTGGAATGTGATGAAAAAAAATAAATATATTATTGCTGGATTAAAAAATGCCGGATTTAATGATGGTTGGTTAGAAGGAAAATAATATCCAATGAAAAATATATTTTTGGATTCATCCAAACCAAGAAATATATTTTTATTGAATGGATTATGGGAGGTTATTTCAACTTCAAATGATAAATTGCCAGAGAATTACGAATCGCAAATTCCAGTTCCATCTTTAATTGATTCCGCAAACCCACCAACAGAATGGCAAAATAATAAGTTTCATTTCTATCGATTAAAAATTCAAATCGATAATTTAAATTCCGATTTAAATTATTTTTTAAAAATTTATCAAAGTATGTATGGAACTAAATTGTGGATTAACAGACAATTTGTTGGCGAAAATATTAGTTGCTATACATCTCAAACTTACGACACATCAAAATATTTAAATGCAAACGAGAATGAAATAGTTATAAGGATTGGTCAAAGAAGTGATTTGCCACCTGAGAGCGCAGTTGGGAAAGATTTAGAAAGAGAAATATATATTCCGGGAATTTGGGGTGATATTGAATTATATAGCGTAAATAAAGGGGAAATAAAGTTTGTGAAAATATTTCCTAAATGTACAGAAAATAAAATTGAATTTAATTTTGGAATTGAAAATTATAAATTCCAAAATGAAGAATATATTTTAAACGCGGAAATTTTAGAAAAGAAAACGAAGAAGATTATTTCTGTAAATGAATTTAAAATATATTTTAAATCTTCAAAAGAAAATTTGACATTTACAAATTCAATTGCTTTTAAGGATTTTATTTATTGGTCTCCCGAGAACCCATTTCTGTATGAATTAAAATTAAAATTATTTTCAAAAAATGAAATTTTAGATGAAACAACCAAAACTTTTGGTATGCGTGAATTTAAAATTGAAGGTGATAATTTTTATTTAAACGGAAATAAAATATTATTAAGAGGTGGAAATATTGCTTTCCATAGATTTTTATCGGACGAAGATAGAAAACTTTTGCCTTGGAATTTAGAATGGGTAAAAGATTTATTAATTACAATTCCCAAAGAACATAATTTTAATTTTATCAGATTTCATATTGGTCTTCCGTATCATCGTTGGTATGATTTAGCAGATGAGTATGGAATTCTTTTACAAGATGAATGGCAATTTTGGGGAGTTACAGGTGAAAAAAATCAAATTAAAAAAGAATTTACTGAGTGGATAAATGATAATTGTAATCATCCATCAATTATAATTTGGGACCCAATAAACGAATCATCTGATAAAATTTTACAAGAAGAAATTGTTCCAGAAATGAAAAAAATAGATTCAACTCGTCCGTGGGAATCGGTAGATTTTATTGAAGAGCATCCATACATTTATTCGTTGGGAATGGTTTTGAATAATAGAAAATTTGGTTTTGTAAGAGGACTTGATGAAGTAACAAAAGATTCTCGACCAAAAATGTTTAACGAATTTCTATGGTGGTGGCTCGATAAAAATAATAAACCAACATTATTGATGAATGAGGTAATCGAACGATGGCTCGGTAAAAATTATTCACAAAACGAATTGATTGAGCATCAATCTTTTTTAGCAAAAGAATTAATTGGATTATTTAGAATAATGAAAATAAATGCAATTCAGCCATTTGTTTATTTAAGTAATAATTCTGGTGCAACAGGAAATTGGTTTTTAAATAACATTAAAGATTTAGAAACGAAGCCAGTTTTAAGGGCAATTAAAGAGGCGTTTGAGCCATTTAGTGTATGTATTGATTTGTGGGACAGGCATTTTTTTGTTGATGAAGAAAGAGAGATTCGATTTTTTATTTTTAATGATTCGAGTAAGATTCGTCGAGGAGAATTGATTGTCGGTGTTAAGTCTTCAGACAATAAATGGATTTCAAGGAAAGAAATATCCGTAGAAGTTCTACCGATGAGTGATATAGTGTTAGTTGAAGAATTAGTTTTTCCTTCATCAATTGGCGAGAATTTTGCTGTGGCGGAATTGTTTGAAGAGAATCAGACAATAGCGATTAGTAAAAAAGTTATTCATACATTCGAAGTAATTAAAAAACAATCTAGAGCGAAAAAAATTATTCTTCTCAATCCTTCTGAAGAGATGAAACAATATTTCGAATCAATTGAAATTTCAACAACAGATTATTCTGGTGAAAATTTATCATCGTCAGATATTATTATTGTGAATGGAAATATTTTCTCTAATAAAATTTATACTTCAAATATGAAAATAATTACTGAGTTTGTTCAAAATGGTGGAACGATAATCATCAATGAACCGGAATATGGAGTAGTTGGTACAACAACTAAAACAATTGTTGACGGAGTAGATTTGAACATAACTCATCGTTCAGATAGTGATAAAGGTGGATACGATTCGTATGTTTTTGCCGAGGATCAATCACATCCTATATGGAAGAACATTCACAGAGAACACTTGAAAATATTCAACGGTGCGTATGGTGGTGAAATTGTTTCGCAGTATGATGTTGATTTTTCTGTTCAATCAAAACGCTTAGCAAGTTGTGGAAATAATCTGAATGTTGTGGCTGTATCTGAAGTTGAATATGGTAAAGGAAAAATCATTCTATCGCGAATTCAAATTCGTGAAAGATTGATTGCTTTTCAATCATCTTACAAAACGCTATTTGCTCGCAGACCCGATCCTGTAGCACAGCAATATGTATTAAATCTTATTCACTATTCATAAAAGAAGCGCTTATGATTTTCTATCTAAACAAATATTTAAGGTTTATCATTATGAACACCCGTCAATCAAAGCGAAGCGGAGAAGATGATATGAAGAATTCATTTATTATTTTTTATTTTTTCGGATTTTTCTTTTTTTTTCTTCTTGCAAATTCAGAAACTGTTTCATCGCAACCCGTTAAAATACTTTCACCACAGATTGAAACAAAAATTGATTCAATAATAAATTTGATGACTATTGAAGAAAAGCTTGGTCAACTGAATCAAATTGGCGGAACATGGTACGATGATAAAACTGAACGATTAAATGAAGAACAAACAAAACTTTTACGTGAAGGAAAAATCGGTTCTTTCCTCGGTGTGATGGGTGCGGAAGAAACAGGAAGAATTCAACGCATTGCTGTTGAACAAACTCGAATGCACATTCCTGTTTTATTTGGTTATGATGTTATTCACGGATTTGAGACAATCACTCCAATTCCACTTGCCGAGGCAAGTTCATGGAATCCTGAATTAGTAGAAAAATCTGCGCATGTTGCGGCAGTTGAAGCATCGGCTGCAGGAATTCATTGGACATATGCACCGATGGTTGACATTGCTCGTGATCCGCGTTGGGGAAGGATTGCTGAAGGTTCGGGTGAAGATCCGTATCTCGGTTCGGTAATGGCAGTGGCTCGTGTGCGAGGATTTCAAGGAAAAAATATTTTAGATGAAGGAAACATTCTTGCGTGTGCAAAACATTTTGCCGCGTATGGTGGTGCAGAAGCTGGTCGTGATTACAATACTGTTGATATCTCAGAACGAACATTACATGAAATATATTTACCACCGTACAAAGCAGCAGTTGAAGCAGGAGCGTGGACATTGATGAGCGCGTTCAACGACATTGGCGGTATTCCAAGTTCCGGAAGCAAATGGTTGATGTCTGATATTTTAAGAACTGAATGGAACTTTAAAGGGTTGGTGGTGAGCGATTATACGGCAATTTTGGAATTGATGAATCACGGAATTGCAAAAGATAGTATAGAAGCTGGAATTCTCGGATTGAATGCCGGAGTTGATATTGATATGGTAAGCAGAATTTATGTTGATAAACTTCCTGCTGTTGTTCGTGATAAAAAACTTTCTGAAGAAGTTGTGAACGAATCAGTTCGCAGAGTGCTTCGAGTAAAATTTGCGTATGGATTATTTGACAATCCTTATCGCAACAGCAAACCGGAAGTTGGAAAGAAAGTTATGCTTTCAAATGAGCATCGTGAAATAGCAAGAAAAATTGCCAGCGAATCAATTGTTCTGCTAAAAAATCAGAATAACATTCTTCCTCTTTCAAAATCTACTAAAACTATTGCGCTCATTGGTCCGCTTGCAGGAGATGAAAACAAAAATAATCTTCTTGGGGCATGGGCATGGTCGAAAAATATGGAATCAATAGTTTCTGTTTTGGAAGGAATGAAATCTACAGTTTCTTCATCAACTAAAATTTTGTTTGACAAAGGATGTGGACTTGATGAAGATTCTACGGTACGAATTGAACATTCCGTAAAAATTGCAATGCAATCTGATGTTATTATTGCAGTTCTTGGCGAATCGCAACATGTAAGCGGAGAAGCGGCAAGCAAATCGAATCTTGATCTTCCCGCTGCACAAAAAGAATTACTGAAAGCATTAAAGCAAACTGGTAAACCAATTGTTCTCGTGCTGATGAGCGGTCGTCCACTAACAATTCAATGGGAATCTGAAAATATTCCAGCAATAATTGAAGCGTGGCATCTTGGTATT
>ERZ1292623.1261-Hain-H51-01um-R1-1261-length-24691-cov-7_pt1 | contig 24691 bp, 35 predicted proteins | sample MGYA00564398_ERZ1292623 | MGnify/ENA primary metagenome ERZ1292623 (study PRJEB36523, sample SAMEA6512633) | groundwater metagenome | collected 2019-01-07 | study: AquaDiva: Metagenomics assemblies of 32 groundwater samples | reverse complement strand
AGTACCAAGGGCTAGATTTTGGATCCCGAGTTCGCCAGTATTCATAAAAGTGACCAGATTCTTGCAACACTGCTCCAACAAGCAAGAACCAAATACTTTTTTTAAAGATGCCAATAAACACCAAACCGATTCCCAGCACATGAAGCAAGCGGTTGATTACTCCCTTATGACAATCTATAAGTTTAGTAAACCAAGTTTTTAGAATCATGCTTTTTTGTTAAAATTAAAAGACCAAGCGTAAGCCACGGGATACTATTGTTGGTAAGATACCCATATTCAATTTATTTATGAATCTCGTGTGTACTGATGTTATTTCATCAATTCTCTCAAACTTTTTATTTCCCGAAGTTTTCCGCTCGCATATTCTTCTTTCGCAATTCGCACGGCTTCCTGCGCGTCGTACAACTCAACCGCTTCTCTGATGTTTTTGAACGCCTCGCGAAATGTATCTCCTTGTGAAAAACACCCTGGCAGTTTCGGCACTCTCACGCTGTATCCACCATCTCTCTCCAGAGAAAATACTGCCGTGTAATGCAATATTTTCCTCTTGATTACCTTCTTTATCGGCATGAGAGAATGAAGCTATTTCAACCTATAATTTCATACGGCGCGTTCTTTATACGGAAATCGCGGTCAAAGGTGGCAATTTTCTTGATGCCGAAAACCTCCATAAGGGCGAGCGACACGCAGTCGCAGAAACTTACATTTTTACTCTCAACCATACGGAGATAATCCAAAGCTCGCATTTCAACCTGAGGATCAACAGTAATCACTTGAATGTGCGCCTTCTCTCCGTATAGCGAATCAGCAAAAAACAGGGCCGCTCGCTTCCCGCTCCGTTGGCTTAGGACAGTGATGACTTCGCTGATTACAAAGTTGGAAGTTACGGAGAGGAGATCACGTTCACGAAACGCGCTGACAACCTCCACCGCACGCCGATGCAAGGCATCGCGCTCATTCAGAAGCGCGATAAAGACATTTGCGTCAACGAAGATTCTTTCTCCCATACACGATGCGATCTACATCCCGAGCGAGATACCTGTGTCCCGTCCGGACGGCATGTTTAGGCAAGTCCCATATCTCAATCTTCTTTTTTGTCGCGTCTGCGGGCATTTGCCCGATAATACGCTCGCGCACCAAGTCCCGTATGAGAGCGGAAACGCTTTTATGCTCCTTCACCGCGACATACTTTAGCCGCTGTAAATCCTCTTTGGGTAATCTAATGTTAGTGGTTGTCTGTTGTTGCATGATATAATTGTATGATTGTATACACCATTGTCAAGCCGTCGAATGGTCGTCTAGAATGCGAAGTGGGCGAAGGCCTTGTTGGCTTCGGCCATGCGATGGGTGTCCATGCGTTTTTTGATGGCATTGCCCTCGTTTTTGGCGGCGAGCAAAAGCTCGTCCGCGAGTTTTTCCGCAATCGGTTTTCCCTTGCCTGCGCGCGCGGCGGCAAGTATCCAGTTGGATGCGAGAAAAAATTTGCGCTCACCCCTGACTTCACGCGGCACCTGATACGTCGCGCCACCGATGCGGCGCGATTTTACTTCAAGTAAAGGCCCTACATTGCGGATGGCGGTGTCAAACACGTTTATCGGATTTTGGCTGTGCTTTTTCTCTATCAAATCCATGGCCGCGTAAAAGGCCTTTTGCGCGGTGGACTTTTTACCCCTGCGCATCACGTGGTTGATAAATTTGGCAATGGCGACATTGCTGTATCGTGGATCGGGTATGATGTCGCGCTTGAATTTTCGTTTTCTGCGCATAGAATACTATATGCTATTATTTCTTCGGCGTCTTGGCGCCGTATTTTGATCGCTGTTGCTTGCGGTTGGTCACACCAGTCGTATCCAGGACACCACGCACTATATGATACCGCACACCCGGCAAGTCCTTAACCCTGCCGCCGCGGATGAGCACTACCGAGTGCTCCTGCAAATTGTGTCCTTCGCCAGGAATATACGCCGTCACTTCCATGCCGTTGGTGAGCCGAACGCGCGCCACTTTGCGCAATGCCGAGTTTGGCTTTTTCGGGGTCATGGTTGTTACTTTTACGCATACGCCGCGCTTGAACGGAGACGCGTAAAACACCGGCCGATTTTGCTTGACATTAAAACCCCGCTCCAGTGCGGGCGATTTGGACTTGTAGCGGCGAGGGGTGCGCCCCCGCTTGATCAGCTGGCTTACGGTCGGCATGAAGATGATAGTAGCAGGTATGGCATGGACGGTCAATGCTTTTTAGAAAAACGCTGATGTGCCTGTGATGAGGCGGAAAAGAGCAAAGACCAGGGGCGAGAGCAGACCGGAGAAAAAGAAAATAAACATAATGAGAAGAATGATTCCGTATTGCTCAAGCATATTTTCCACCCATCGCCATCGGTAGGGCAGAAGTGCCACCAATACTTTCGAACCATCCAACGGAGGTATGGGGATGAGATTAAAACAGGCAAGTCCTAGATTAGTCAGTGTGATAGTGCCTGCAATCATGGCAAAATTGAGCGCGAACCCCACAGGGAGCAATCCAGCGAAGTCGGGGAAAAATCGGAGCAGAAGCCCGAAGACAAGAGCGAGTGACATGTTGGCCGCGGGCCCTGCAGAACCCACAATTGCGGGACCCCATTTTTGATTGCGCAGATTATAGGGATTGTACGGCACAGGACGCGCCCATCCGAAAATAATGCCGCCGAACATAAAACCGATTGCAGGAAGTATAATGGAGCCGAACGGATCAATATGGGGAATGGGGTTGAGCGTCAGACGCCCTTCGTGTTCCGCAGTGTGGTCGCCCAACATGAGCGCCGTATATCCGTGGGCAACTTCGTGGATGACCACGGAAAAAAGAAGGATCGCCGCGTGGAAGAGAAAAGGGATTGCATTTTCCATGGGAAAATCGTATCATAAACTACACGTTTGTAACAGCCACACTATATTATGAAGACATGCGCCATATGCGACAAAGGATCGGTAACCGGAGGCAAGCGCGCATTTCTGCGAAGCCACTACAACCCGACCGCAACCGTCAGAAAATATCCCAATCTCCAGTGGGCTCGCCTTGCCACGGGTAAACGCACCAAAGTATGCGTGCGCTGTCTCAAAAAACTGCACGCATGACCATCAGGCCTGTTTCCCTGGCGGACATTGCCAAAGCCCCCCTCCTCTTTCTTCCGCTATTTCAGTCGCAGAGCGTTGCTGACGCCGTTTTTTTTCGTGCAATCCCCACTCCTGTCCAGAGGGCGCTTTTGGCGTTTGAGAAAAAATATTTCAAGGGAGAAGAGGGAGAGGTGAAGTCCGTGTGGTTTGCTGATGGATCACCGGAGCGCGTCATCCTCGTAGGGCTTGGGGCGAAAGACAAATGGCATGTACGCAAAGAACCGCTCCTTGCCCGCCGCCTGGTGCGCTCTGCACAGGCGGAAAAGATATTTTCGTTTGGCGTGCCGCTACTGCCCGATTGTTCCAGCAGGACATTTGCTATAAATGCCCTCATGGGGCAATTTGATTATACGAAATACAAAACACCGCCCAAAGAGGGATGGCCTGAAGTAAAAGAGATTGTACTCGGTGTTGCATCAGACAAAAAAGCAACGACTCAAAAAGAAATTGCGGAGGGACTGATCATCGGCACAGAGGTAAACGCGACGCGGGAACTTGCGAACATGCCGGGCAGTGATATGACGCCCGCATTGCTTGCCGTAGCCGCGGTTAAAATCGGTAAACATGGTTCCGGCATAAAAGTAAAAATCCTGGACGAGGCCGCGATGCGACGCCTCGGCATGGGAGGTGTCTTGGGCGTTGCCCGCGGGTCACAGGAAAAACCACGCTTTATTATCATGGAATACCGTGGCGGGCCGAAAAAACAAAAGCCGCTCGTGCTGGTCGGCAAGGGGGTCACTTTTGATACCGGCGGCATCAACCTCAAGCCGGAACAATATATGTATGAGATGCATATGGATATGTCCGGAGGTGCGGCGGTCATGCACGGCATCTCTGCGATTGCGCGCCTCAAACTGCCGATCAACGTCGTGGGACTCGTCCCTGCAGTTGAAAATATGCCTTCGGGCTCCAGTTATCGCCCGGGCGACCAGCTGAAATCATTGTCCGGAAAAACAATTGAAGTGCTCAATACCGATGCCGAAGGCCGCGTAATTTTAGCCGATGCTCTTACCTACGCTCTGCGTTATAAGCCCGGATTTATTGCCGACTTTGCAACACTCACGGGTGCGGCGCACGTCGCGCTCGGCAATTATGCATCGGCTCTTTTCACCAACCGCGAGGACATAACCGAAAAACTCATGGCCGTAGGCAATGCGTCCGGTGATTACGTATGGCCCCTGCCGCTGTGGGACGAATATCTGCCGGAGATAAAAGGCACATTCGGCGACATCGCCAACATGGCAAAAAACGACCGCTACGGCGGCGCGATTCACGGCGCAAAATTTTTGGAACAATTTGTGGAAGAGACACCGTGGGCGCATCTGGACATAGCGCCCCGCATGACAACTGTCGCATCGGATCTCCTTGCCAAGGGTGCCTCGGGTGTCGGTGTGCGCTATATCGTAGAACTTGCGCGCGGCTACCCCGATCTCATGAAATGATCCCCGTTCTCCTCATGAATATTAAGACGCGGGATGGCGTGGTGCTGGACGGCATCATTATCCAGCCGCGCAAAAAATTAGACACGGCACTCGTCTGGGTACATGGACTCACTTCTTTTTTCTATTCAAGCCAGCCGCTTATTCGGGAACTCTCGGGACTGGCCGCCAAAGACGGCATTGGCTATTTTAAATTCAATACGCGCGGCCATGACGTAGTCGCGCGCGGCCAGGGCAAGCACGCGCTTCTCGGAACGATCTATGAAAAATTTGAGGACTGCATTCACGATATTCGCGCGATGATAGCGTATGCACAAAAACTCGGCTACCAAAAAATTATCCTGGCCGGTCATTCAACCGGAGCGAACAAAGCCCTTTACTATCTGTACAAAACCCGCGACCCGTCCGTAAAAGGCCTCGTGCTCCTCGGTGCTGCAAGCGACATCAGCGCGGAAATCAAGCGCGTGGGCAAAAGTACGTTTGAAAAAGACCTGTGCTTGGCGCAACGCCTCAACCGCAGAAATCCATTCGCTCTATTTGAATCAAAAAAATATCTTTTCACCGCCCAGCGGGCGCTTAGCTTGTTCACCGCGGGTGCGGCTGAAGACGTATTTCCCTACTATAATCCGAAGGCAAGCTGGAAAGAACTACGCAATATCCGCGTGCCGATTGCCGTGATATTCGGCTCCCGCGATGAATGCCTGGACCGCCCGGCTCAAAGAATTATTGACATATTCCGCGCCAACGTGCCGTTGGCAAAATCATTTTCCGGCGTTATCATCAAAGGTGCCGATCACGGATTCAGAGGCAAAGAGAAAGAACTGGCGCAAGAGATCATGCGTTGGATAACAAAAGCAGTGAAGATATGAGACAGATCACGATACGTCTCCAACCAAACGAGGATTTGCGCGAAGGCATTGAACGGATTGCGAGGGAGCACGACATTCGTGCCGGATGCATTCTTTCCATCGTCGGAGGCGTGAAAAACGCGAATCTGCGCATGGCGGGGTCAACACCGGAAGCGCAGACGATGTGGGAGTGGAATGAGCCGTTAGAAATAGTTTCCGGGACTGGAACTATTTCGCCTGATGGCTGTCATATCCACGCATCGTTTTCGCGGACGGACGGCAGTGTGATTGGCGGACACCTGCGCCAGGGGTGCATCGTAGCCCTCACTGCGGAAATCGTTCTTCTCATATTTGATGACGTGCGCTACGCGCGCGAAAGAGATGAGGAAACGGGATTTCCTGAATTAGTGGCGGTAAGCCGACAATAAAAAAACGGGCTGTAGTATAGTGGTAGTACGAGTCGATGGGGTCGATTTAGCCCGGGTTCGATTCCCGGCAGCCCGACAATTTCAATATATTTCTATGATCAAAGCCATACTTTTTGACGTTGACGGGGTGTTACTCGATTCGTTTGAGGCGAATTTGAAGTTTTTTCAGGACTTGATGACGCAAAATGGTTATCCGCCGCCGACCCGCGAAGAATTTTCTTTCTTGTTCCACGTAAACATGATGGACGTGATTAGGATCCTGACAAAATCCGACTCCGAAGAAGAGATAAAACGGGTATGGGAAATGGGGAAGAACGGCGAGATAAAACAAAATACTGCCCTGATGATGACGCCGGACGACGCCGAAGAAACAATACGTACATTGAGCAAAGACTATCTCCTCGGCATCGTCACGAGTCGCGTCAAAGAAGGGATCTATGAAGTTCCTCAACTCGCGCGATTGCAAAATTATTTTCACGTTACGATTTCCTACCAAGATACGATAAATCACAAACCGGACCCCGAACCGCTCCTTCTTGCGGCACAAAGATTGGCGACGATCCCGTCGGAATGCGTCTATATCGGCGACGTGGAAAACGACGTTAAGGCCGCGCGAGCAGCCGGCATGAAAGCAGTCGTTTACTCAAAAATAAAATACGACGGCGCTGACGCATGGACTCCCATATTTACGGCATTACCCGACCTGATAAAAGATTTGTGAGGTATTGACCTGTATGAAACTCTTCATCTGGGATTTTCACGGCACGCTGGAAAAAGGCAACGAGCGCGGCGTTATTATGCTCTCCAACGAGGCACTCAAACGCCGCGGATATACCGAGCGCTTCAGCGAGGAACACATCCAGAAGCTCTACGGCAAAAAATGGTATGAGTATTTTGCCTTTCTTTTGCCGCACGAAGCGCCGGCAATGCATCTCTCGCTACAGCAGGACTGCATTGCGCTCCACTACGAACGGCAGGATATTGTCACGAGCCATATTGCGCAGAATGACTACGCGGCCGAAGTGCTTGCTGCGGTCGCCCACCTGCACGATCAGATTTTAATTTCCAACACCCCGCCCAGGCACGTCGCGGAGTTTTTGGACATGGTCGGTCTCCGCCCATTCTTTCCCGAAGGGAAATATTTCGGCACGGACGCGCATCACCCAGAGGCGAAAACGTCAAAGCAGGACGTGGCGGAAGCGTACGCGGCAGACAAAAAGTTTGATGCCGTCATCGCTGTCGGCGATTCGCCCCAAGACATGATCTCATTCGCCGATGTGCGGTATTTGTACGCGCATGAAGGAATACCCTTCAAAGAAACCCACGCGACCTATCGCATCCGCGATTTGCGGGACATACTCCGCGAGATCTAGACAGGCATGCGTCAAAAAACGATCATCACTAGCGCTTCTATACGATCGTATGAAAACGCTAGTGGAACAAAACAACCACGGTTAAGATATCCGTGGTTGTTTTGTTCTTTTCCGTCCCATTGCTTAGAACATAATATCCTCCTCCGCTCTCTTGTAGTCATGAATCTCCTGCTCATCAAACCAGTGTGCGATTTCGTGTGCGGCTTCGGTGGGGTCGCCGGAGGCGTGGACGAGGTTGTGAATTGCGCGTTTGTCCAGATTGGCGAGCACGGGTGAGTCCACCGAGTAGTCGCCGCGGATCGTGCCCATTTCCGAAAATGCGGGAAGCGTCTTGCCGACAATTTTGCGCACCATATCAATCGCGTGGATGCCGGACACAATGATCGCCACCATGGGACCGGATGTGAGAAAATCAGTATTCCAGCCATAAATAATCTCCCCTATTTTCAGAGGATCTGCCGTGCCCAATTCTTTCACCGGATCCTTGTCGTATTTCTGGTATGAATCCAGGGTTTTGCCGCCCATGCCGCGGAGCCACTCCTCGGTGCCGGGATAATGCCCGCGCGCGTGCTCTTCGCTCGGCCGCACCATTTTCATGGCAATCACTTTTAAACCGCGCTGTTCCACGCGCTTGACGCACTCTCCTACCAGCCCGCGCTTCACGCCGTCGGGCTTTACCATCATAAATGTCCGTTCTTCTTTGGGATGTCCTGGTTGTGTCATGACACAAAAATATCAGAATGTCAGCGGGAAATCAAGCGATGCCCCGCGCCGTCACTTTCAATGACAATATCGCCTGACTGATCGGTGCGGAATACAGGGATGCCGAGACGGGCAAATATGGCCAAAACATCCGCATGCGGATGCCCGTATCTATTTTTCTTCCCCGCGGAAATTACTGCCATATCGGGCGAAACCGCTTTTACAAACACTTCGGTGGAAGACGTCTTTGATCCGTGATGCCCTACCTTGAGAATATCCGCATCAAGCATATCCGGTGCTTCAAAAACCAGACGATGTTCAAGCGCTTTTTCTGCGTCTCCAGTCAGCAGTATGGTCGTCTCGCCGTACGAAAGCCTACTGACAATATTGGCGTCATGCGGATCCGAGGCAGATGCGGCCGCATCTTCTGCAGGCGAAAGAATATCAAAGATTACGCCGCTACCTGCATCAATCCGCTGTCCTTTGCGCGCGATCACCACGGGAACAGAGTATCGTTTTACCAATGCCTGCCATTCCGCATACTCCGGTGTCCCATGCCCCACATCCGATGTCATAACCATGCCAATATCGTACCGTTTTAGTACGTCCAAAAGACCGGCGAGATGATCGGCGTGCGGATGCGTGACAATGAGCAAATCCAGAGAACCGTCCCAAAACGGCATGATACGCCCAAGTTTCGCGAGAATACGATCATCAGGCCCGCCATCCACGAGTATCTGATTGCCGCCCGGCACTTCTATAAAAATCGCATCTCCCTGCCCGACATCAAAAAAGGTTACGCGGAGATTCTGGCCTGATGCGAAATAAAAAACAGCATACCAGATCAGGGCGACGCCAAGTGCCAAGACGGATACAAAGATCAGACGCGCGTATTTCCTGACGGTTTCCATATGTTCCAGACAGTGATGCCTAAAATGACGGCGATGGGTACTGCGACCCACGCGCCCACCCCGACGGATGCAAAGGGAATACCGGCAAAAAAAGCAATGGCGCGAAGTTGATATTCCAGCACTACCCAAGCACCCCATCCGGCGATGGTACCGAGCAGAGGTGATACAAACCCGAGCATACCTGCGGCAAATCCCGCGCCCATGGCATAGGGTACGGTGATAAGCACGGCGATGTTGGCTAGGGGACTTGCGAGTGACACGCTTCCGAAAAGCCAGATGAGCAGGGGAAGCACCATGATTTGCGCGGACATGGTTTCTATAAATATTTTCCGTACAGAAAGTCCCCATCCGTACGATTCCTTTTTTGCGCGCACGATACGATCAGTCCATCGTTCCACATGCGGTGAGAGATAGAGAATCCCCGCAGTTGCGAGAAATGATAATTGAAATCCCGCATCAAAACGCAAAATATACGGACTGTGGAAAACCATGGCGGCGGCGGCAAACGCCAATGTATTAGTCATGTGATACGGCCGCCCTTCTTTCTTCGCCACAAGCACCAGCACCCCCATGATGCCGGCGCGCACCACGGATGCCGCCGCACCCGTCATGAGAATAAATAACGTGATGGTGCCTATGGCAATCCGAAAAGACACAACAAACGGGACAGTCATCCAGAGCAATACGCTCATGAGAGACGCGCCGACGATCGTAATATTATAGCCGGACAGCGCCACCACATGGCTCACCCCCGCGATTCTAAAATTTTCTATCAGTTCTTCAGGAAGCGATGCCCGCTCGCCGAGCAAGAGTCCTTTCATAAACGCCGCGTGCGGCTCGGGCAGTGCATTGTCTATGTTTGATTCAAACGCGTCTTTGATACCAGCGAGTACAACGGCAAGACGCCATGTTTCATCCTGCCCGATTTTTTCTGCGCGGGGAAACGTTGTTACGAGAAAAATATCGTCTCGCGCAAGATATGATATGTAGTCAAAGTCGCTGAAGTTCTCCGGCATTTCAATGACACCCTCAAACAGTATTGCATCGCCGATATAATATCGCGGGTATGGCCGCACGGTCGCCAAGACAAAAAACGGCTCGTCCACAGGAACACCGTCAACCATGCGCGTTTTTATTTTCAGCCGTTGTACCGCACCGTCCCGCCTCGGTGCTTCCCATACAATCCCCCTAGCTTCCACGTTTTTCCCCTGCCATGCAGACACATCGGGACGATCACGCTCGTTCACATCAAAACGGAAAATGCCGGTGAGCAATACGATGAGACATAGCCCAATGACCCATGTGTCTTGCCGCGCGCGGAGGACGCCAAGAGTAAAAACCGTAACAGCACCAATGCCGACCGCCCATACCAAGGCATGCGGCACAAAAACAAACGACCGCACGCCCACACCCGCAGAAAAAGCGAGCAGTATAAAAAGAAAAATTCGCGATTTTGACATGTCTTTACTTTACTATGGCCGTATTGTACCATTAGACACCTGTCCGCCAAACAACTCGCAGAAGTCCGAAAGGAGGCCCTGCATGAGTGAAAGACATCAGGTTGGAAAAGCTCTTTGGCAAGAAAAAATAATACCGATCCTCGCACACGATGCCGAACATGGCCTCAATCAAGTCCTTGATTGGCTTGAGGCAGTACCGGATACCGATGTCGGTTGGCAAACCTTTCTGCATCTATTTGGAGAGGGAGAACATGCCGATGACCCAGTACGGATCGGAAATGATGAAAATGCCCTAATAGTCAGAAACCGTGTAGGGTTAGCTCCCGGATTTACCAAAGATGGGCGCGGCCTCCTGGCCCTGGATGCGACAGGGTTCGGCCTGATCGGTATCGGAACAAATCCTCCGCTTCCGCAACCCGGCAACGACAAGCCCAGATTTTTTGTTGACATGCGCGCCGAAGACCTCCTCGTTGTCAACAATTACTTTGGATTCAATTCCGAAGAAGGTGTCGCAGGACCCGTCCGGCGCGTACAGAAAATCTGGACAGAGCGCGGACGTCATGCTATCAGAGCAAATTTGGTGTGGTCGGTTGGGCCGAACAAGCATCAACTGGCGCATTACGAGGAGCACAAAGACCTGCGCATTATCTCACGGGATATTGTACGGGCCATTGTCCCTCTCATGCCCGTGCTCCGCCCGAAAGATGCGATCGCATTCAATGTCACCTCTCCCAATACAGAAGGACTCCGCAAACTTTTAGACCGGTTTGAGGAACTCCTCTTTCTGATCTTTGAGGATCTGGACGTGATTGCCCGAGTGTATGCCATGCCAACGCCGCTGTGTTTTATCAAACTTTCGCCCGATATGCCGGAGGATCAGATGCGGCAGGTCGCCCGAGGCAGTGCGCAACACAAAAAAGTGATCGCATTGGAGGGATTTAACACGACATTGGACGAGCATATCCGTACCGAGTTTGGCATTACCCGAATGGGAGGTACGTCAGGTGACCCATTGCGTAAGCTTGCGCAACAAAAACTCCTGATGTTAAACGGCATCCTGAAACTCAATGGTTTTGATCTTGACCTGTCTGCCATAGGAGGCATCATTCTCCCGAATCACGCGACAGCACGTCTGGCTATCGGAGAACAAGTCAAAACCGTTCAGTTTCTTTCCGGGATTTTCAAGGAAAGTTTGACCCTTGCCGATGAAGTTCTAGATGCCATAGCCGCCGAAGCCGCATAGCGGCTTTATGAAAGAGCGTTGTATCCTTGAGCCGCACAGAAACTTTTCTGCCGGCTCTTTTTAATACTCCAATCCGCGTTTGGCTTTGACGCCTTTGTGATACGGATGCTTGATGTCGCGCATCTCGGTGACCAGATCCGCGCGATCTATGATTTCCTGGACCGCGTCGCGACCCGTGAGGATGATGTGTTCAAGCGTGTCCCCCACCGCGTCCAAAAAGTCGCACACATCCTCTTTCGTAATAAGACCGAGATGCACCGCATTGTGTACCTCGTCCAAAATGATGATATCCCAGTTGCCGGACTCTGCTTCTTTTTGAGCATAAGCGAGCGCGTCTTCCGCGGCACTTATGTGCTCTTCGCGCGGGAGCGTATCACCCAAAATACCGACAAATCCCTTGCCTTTTTTCACCAATTTGAATCGCGGCTCCAATCCCGTGGCAAAAACATCCTCACCCGATTTCCACGGCCCTTTGATAAACTGCACCATGATGACACGCTTGCCCTCGCCCACCGCCCGCATGGCCGTGCCGAGCGCCGCCGTGGTCTTTCCTTTCCCATTGCCAGTAAAGATGTAGAGCATGGAAAAATTACAATAACTCCAGAAATTCTTCCGGAGTTAGTTTTGCTTGCCTGATGATTTTGTGCAGCGTGCTTTTACGCAGATCCCCTGAATGATACGGCACCGTGATACCGATAGCGTCTTTCACAAAGATGCGATGGCTCCCCTTCTGGCGCACAAAAGAAAAGCCCGCTTTCTCAAGGGCGCGGATTACTTCCTTTGCCGTAAGAGCAGGCAATTTAGGCATAAGGCAAAATTAAACTACCACCTGCACTCGCACCGGAGCAATCACAACGCCGGGCGCCTCAACAACAAATTCGCGATCACGCTTACGCATCACTTCCAAATACAACTCCGCAGCTTCTTGAATATTCTTGAGCGCCTCTTCAAAGGTGTCTCCCTCGGAAATACACCCGGGAAGCGCCGGGATTGTAACCGTGTAGCCGCCGACTTTGACGTCTGGTTCTAAAACCGCCGTATAGTGCAGCACTTTTGCCTTTTTCTTCATCGCCATACCAATATCTTACCACGCATCTATCCCAAACACAAACGCCGCCGTGGTCTTTCCTTTCCCATTGCCGGTAAAGACGTAGAGCATGTTTTTAAGAAAAATCGGCAGGAGAATTACACCCCACTGCCGATAGAAACGTAACGATCCACGCCGCGGCTATGTCTGGCGAGACGCACCGTCGAAGGTATCCTCTAAATCCAGAACGATAACGACCTTTAAAGCTTGATAAACTGTTTAACCGATAGTCCCGCCTGCTTGATGATTTTACTCAACAAACCGCGTCCGATATTCTTACCGCCGTGCACCGGAACAGATGTTATACGACCGGTAACAGGGTGTTGAAAAAAGTAATGACTTTCTTTGGCATAGAGGTAGCGAAACCCCGCGCGCGCCAACTTTTGCATAACCGCGCGGGTCGTCAGGATCGGCAGAATACTCATGCTGTGGGGGCCAAACTCCTCCCCGCGGTTTTCATCCGAAAAACACCCTGTTTTTCCGCGCGTGCCACGACATTGGTCTCAATCGCACCCTCTATCGCCTCTTTGATCATGCGTTTTGCTTCGGCGAGCGTTTTACCCCAAGAAACAGCGCCCTGCACGCCGCGGGCTTCTGCCATATATCCGCCCATGTCTTTTTCCGGCTCAAAAACACAGGAGAAACGGCCGTATGCCGTCTCTATGGCAACAACTTTCTTCATGCGCATCTTTGCCATAGACGATATAGTAGCATAAAAGACAGGGATCGGCAACACATTACTAACACCCCCCGTTGGAGGTACCGCACTGGATGCACGTTTTGCAGGTACCCGTCTGGATGAGCATACCACCGCAGGCGCGACACATGGTATCGGCATACACACGCTTGGGACTCTGTTCACTTGCGGTCAGGATGACGGGCGTCTGCACAGAAGCCACCGGCCGCACTTCATACTTTTGCTCCGGTGTCATTGGCTTTTCTGCCGCGATTGCCACTTCTTTCGGGGGCGCTTTGATGCCGAGTTCATCCAACTCTTGCTCTGACAAAAAGCGTAGGGCAAGATAGCGGAAAATATAATCGGCGATGGACGTGGCAACCTGTATGTCCGCGTTTTCCGTATATCCTGCGGGTTCAAACCTACTGTAGGAAAATCGTTTGACGAAATTTTTCAGAGGCACCCCGTACTGGATCGCAATGGACACCGATATCGCCGCGACATCAAGGAGACCTGCAAGCGTAGACCCTTGCTTGGACATGCGGATGAATATCTCGCCCAAAGTGCCGTCCTCGTGCATGCTGTATGTGAGAAAACCCTCGTGTCCGGCAATGGAAAATTTGTGCGTCTCTGACGGACGAGTCGGAGGCAGATGCCGGCGCACCGGACTTGCCACTTCTTTTTTCTTTTTCTCTTTATCTGAAAGATTGAGCGGCTGTGCGGCTTTGGATCCGTCGCGATATACCGCAAACGCCTTGAGTCCCATTTTCCAGCCCATGATATATGCTTCCATGATTTCTTCTGCCGTGGTCTCTGCCGACATGTTGAACGTCTTGGACACCGCGCCGGAGAGAAACGGCTGGGCCGCGGCAACCATTTTTACGTGCCCCTGCCACGAGATGACCCGATTTCCCTGCAGGGGTTTTACCGCACAGTCAAACACGGCAAGATGAGATTCTTTGAGATGGGGCGCTCCCTCAATGGTGCCGCGCTCTTCAATGTGAGACAGGATTCCTGCACGCTCATCCGCACCATAGCCCAGTTTTTCCAGGGCCTGCGGTACGGTGGTGTTGATGAATTTCATAGTGCCACCGCCGACCAGCTTTTTCGTCTTGACCAAAGCGAATTCCGGCTCAATCCCCGTAGTCGCGCAATCCATCATCAAACTGATGGTGCCGGTGGGCGCTAAAAGTGTTACCTGGGAATTGCGCACGCCGTGTTTTTTCCCCAACGTAAGCGCTTCATCCCATGCGCGTGCGGCGGCGTCGTGTATCGCACGATCACCCGCGAGCCCCGCACGGACGCGGCTGACCGCATCGCGGTGCATGCCGATGACGGCCAATTGCGACTCTTTGTTCAGGACAAATCCGTCATAGGGTCCCATGCGACGGCTGATCTCCGCCGAAAAGCGGTATGCCTCTCCGGTCATGAGTGCCGTGATGGCGCCCGCGGTATGCCGCGCCGCATCGGAATCGTACGGCATGCCCCACGCCATGAGGAGAGCCCCCAGGTTGGCATAGCCCAGACCGAGTTCACGGAACGCGTGGGCATTTTTGCCGATCTGTCCGGTTGGATAGCTGGAGCCGTCAACAATGATTTCCTGGGCGAACAACATGACATCAACCGTGTGGATAAAACGGCGCACGTCATAGGTGCCATCGGCGTTGAGATATTTCAAAAGATTGATGGAAGAGAGGTTGCACGCGGAATTGTCCAAGTGCAGATATTCCGAGCACGGATTGGATGTGGTGATTCTGCCGCTCGTGGGACACGTGTGCCAGCGATTGATGGTGGTGTCATACTGGATGCCCGGATCGCCCGATTCCCATGCGGCTTTGGCTATTTCCGCCATAAGGTCGCGCGCCCGGTATTCTTTTGCCACTGTTCCAGTGGTGACATAACGCGTACTCCACTGCTCGTCCTGTTCCACCGCAGTCATAAATTCGTCCGTGACGCGCACCGAGTTGTTGGCATTCTGATACTGGATTGAATTCCACGCGGGATTGTTCAGGTCATACATCGGGTATCCCGCTTCCATGAGCGCGCGGACTTTCTTTTCCTCCTCTGCCTTGCACCTGATGAACTGCATGATGTCCGGATGGTCAATGTTCATGACCACCATTTTGGCCGCGCGCCGCGTAGAGCCACCGGACGCGATCATGCCTGCGACCGAATCAGCGCCACGCATGAACGCAACCGGGCCAGACGACCGCCCGCCTGCCGATAACGTCTCACCTGATGAGCGGAGAGGAGAAAGATTGACGCCGGAGCCGGAGCCGCCCTTGAAAATGACGCCCTCGGTGCGTATCCAGTCCAGGATGGAATCCATGTTGTCCTCTACGGCCAAGAGAAAGCACGCACTGCACTGGGGTTTGTCCGCAACACCTACATTAAACCACACTGGAGAATTGAACGCCGCGCGCTGGTGGAGCAAAATATAGCGCAATTCATCGCTGAACACGGCTACGCCCTCACCGCTGTCCATATGCCCGAACTTCACGCCCCATTCGCCGATCACCTGCACCACGCGATCAATCATCTGCCGCGCCGACGATTCGCGTTCCGGCGAGCCAATGCGCCCGCGAAAATACTTGGATCCGGCAATATTGCACGCGTTATCCGACCAAAAATCAGGAAACTCCAGTTCCCGCTCCTCCACCGTACTGTTCATCCCGCTCCCGCGTATCGTCACCTTAACCTTTTTCCAGCCGACCTGGTCAAACGGATGGACACCCTCTTTGGTAAAGACCCGTTTGAGGGGTATTTTGTGATGATTCAGAGCAGTGTGTGCGACGGACGACGCGATGGGCGATGATGCAACGGCTTTAGGCATAGTACAGAGACAAAAATACCCTTTCGCCCGCCGAGCATTCTGCAGACGAAAGAGAATTTTAACGCATGATCAGTAGTAAGTACGACTATCATACCGCAAGATTCTTACGTGCTTGTGGATAACTCCCAGTTCGTTGACAAAGACAAAAGGAAATTACCAAACGCCACTGAAAAGCATGATGGATACAAAAGAAAATCATCCCGACATACATCGGGATGATTTTCTTTTTACTTGACAGGTTTTATTTCTCAAAAGACGGCGCTCTATTTATTCCTGCGGCGCAGAAACGCGGGGATCGCATCCCAGTCGCTTTCTTGCTGGAGCGGCTGGCGGTTTTGCAAAGGCCCCTTTTCAACCCCCGACATACCGGGAACCGGTTGCATCGGAGCCCTCTTTATCTCCACCGCGTGTTCTTCTTTGCCCAGCGGCGTATGGGTCATACCCTGCCCCCCAGGAAAGCCCGTGGCAATGACTGTTATCTTTACTTCCCCTTTCTTGAGCCGCTCGTCGTGTACGGCCCCAAAAATGACCTTGGCATCACGGTCAATGGATTCGGTGATCACCCGCGCCGCCTCATTTATTTCCCACATCGTCAGATCCATGCCGCCGGATACGTTGAACAAAACGCCCCGTGCGCCTTCAATAGAAATGTCCAATAGCGGGGAGTTGATGGCGGCCTTTGCCGCGGCAGTAGCACGATCTTCGCCCGTGCCGTATCCGACACCCATGAGCGCTGATCCCGTATCGCGCATAATGGCGCGCACGTCGGCAAAGTCAACGTTGATGATGCCCGGCGTGACAATGAGATCGGAGATGCCCTGCACCGCGTGGCGCAGTACGTCGTCACAGATGGCAAATGCTGAAAGTAGAGGCATATCCTTGCCAATGACCGCAAGCAAGCGATCATTGGGTATCGTAATCAAGGCATCCACGCGGTCGCGCAATTCCCGCCATGCGTCTTCCGCAATGCGCGTGCGCTGTACGCCCTCAAAATTGAACGGCTTGGTCACCACGCCGATAGTCAGCGCGCCGGAATCGCGCGATACCTCGGCAATAACCGGACCGGCGCCTGACCCCGTACCACCGCCAAGCCCGCACGTCAAAAAGACCATGTCAGCGCCCTTGAGCGCCTCATGGATTTCATCACGGTTTTCCTCTGCGGCCTGCCGTCCCAGATCGGGATTCATCCCCGCCCCCAGCCCCTTGGTCAGATTCTTTCCGATATGTATCTTGGTCCGCGCTTTGGTAAAATGCAGATCCTGGACATCAGTGTTTATGGTCAAAAAATCAACCCCGTTGATTTTGTGGTCAATCATGCGCGTCACCGCTTTGCCACCACCGCCGCCGATGCCGACGACTTTGATGCGCGCATACGTCTCAATGTCTGGTTTTACTGATGGCATACCGAAAAATATTTAAATATTTAAATATTTAAATATTGGCTCTATCGGACACACTATATCGGACGCCGCTAGGGAAGTAAAGAGCGGAGCCAGCGCATGATCCATGCCTGCCCGCCCGCGTAGGGAAGATGACGCGTCCATCCGAGTCCCGGATTTTTTCTCTTGTCCACGGCCCAGCGCGCAATGCCGAGCACTGCGGCCATGGGGGGGCCCTCGGTTTCGTCCGGCATGGGTGAAAATCCTTGGGGTATGCCCTGCTCCACCGGCAGACCCAATTCCTTGCGAGTAAGCCCCATGATGCCGGGCACCAAGGATGAGCCACCCACAAGCACCACGCCGCCGGGCAAAAGGCGGACCTTATTAATACGACGAAGTTCCTTTTGCAAAAGTTCAAACATGTCCTGAAGGCGCGCCTCAACGATCTCGGCCAAGGTTCTCCGTGAAAACACATCTTCCTGGCCGGGGATAAATTCAGCCAACCGTATGCCGTCGCGCTTGGGCAAATCAGCGGCCATGCACGTCCCGTACGCCAGTTTGATCTGATCGGCAACATCAAATGCCTGGCGGAATCCGATGGCCACGTCTCCGGTGATGTGATTGCCACCAATGGGGATCGCGCCCGCATGCACAGGCACCCCCTCTTCAAACACGATGAATGAACTACTTCCCCCGCCGATATCCAGCAGTATCGCGCCGAGTTCTTTCTGGCGCTTGGTCAACACGGTTTCTGCCGCGGCAAGCGGCGAAAACACATAGTCGTCTACGCGAAGACCCGCGTGCTCCACGGCCTTGAAAAGCGATTTGATATACAGTGACGTGCCCTCAATCACGAGCGCTTCGGCTTCCAGGCGCACGCCGTGCATGCCAATGGGATCGTGTACGCCTGATTCATTGTCCACTTTGAATTCGCGGGGGATGATGTGGAGGACTTCTTTGTTGTGATTCTTGGGGATAAAGGTCTCTGCCGCCGCCAGCACGCGCTGGACATCTTCGGGAGCAATCTCCTGATCGGCGCGGGATACGGCGACCACACCGCGCACCGATGTGGATGAGATATACGAGCCGTCCACGCCCACCCACGCCGAGCGCACGGGCACACCTGCGGTCTTTCTGGCCTGATCCACGGACTGGCGGATGGCGGCGGCGGCGTCATCTACGTCTATGACCGCACCCCTGCGCACGCCTGCCGAGGGTACCGATCCTATACCTAAAATTTGCAATGATTCACGATCCGGAACACGTTCCGCCACTACGGTCTGCACCATAGTACTGCCTACGTCAACTGCCGTGACGATGTTCCTCTGCGCCATTGAATACCTTCGCTAAAACGGATCGCTCTATACGTACAAACTTCTTTTCCGCGGTCTTTGATTCCTCGTGATGGAGTCCCGACAGGTGAAGCATACCATGCACCACCATCCATGTCATCTGATATTTGAAACTATTGCCCTGTTTTTTTGCTTCCACCCTGATCACCGGGGGGCATACCAATATTTCCCCATAGGCAGGCGAATACCGAAAAGACAGGACGTTGGTTGCCCTGTCTTTTTTGCGATACCGGCGGTTGATCGCGCGGGATTTCGCCGGAGAGAGGGCGACAACGGCAACTTCCTTTGGAAGTTGCCGTTGTATGACAGACGACAAATCCTTGACAATCCGCTTAAAAAATGATAGATTTTTCGGCGTGCGTAGGATGAGTTCCTTCATTGTTTTTGTACCTCAAAGAGGGGTAGTGAAATGGCAGAACAGAACCAACCCATAGTAGTTCGACCTTGGATGTCGTTATTGCTCGTTCTGGGGGTCGCGCCTTTTCTCTTCATTTATGGTTTCGATCTCATCGGAGATAAGCTTGCAGAAAACTTCGGTGGTGGAGCAAAATACTATGGCCGTGGCATTACTGTTCTTCTGATCGCGGTTTTCTATGTATGCGCAATAGTACTGTTTTGCCGTAGACGACGGACAAGGCAGTAAACTTGACGCTCCTGTGAATAATCCCATGGGAGCTTTTTCTTTACAGTTTTTCATCCAATTCTTTTCTGGTGATTTCTGCTTGCTGAAGAATGGAGTGGAGCGTGCCGATGAAAAGTGGCTTGGGATGGACGGAAACAGAAACGCGCCTGCCGTTGGCGTGTTTCAACCGAACATGGCTACCTTTTTTATTGATCACGAAAAAACCCAGCTTTTGCAGGGCTTTGACCACATCCTTTGGAAATACTTCCCTGCTCGCCATGATGCGCTATGTAGGAACCACAACACGAGCCATGGTAATAAAGTCGGCTGCGTGTTCCACAGGCACCGGCTGTTTTTCTTTGCGCAGGCACTCCAAATGGAACGCGATCAACCCCCGGATATTTCGCAACGCTTCCTCCACCGAGTCCCCGTCGGTCGCAATACCCAGTACCGGCACCAGTGCGGTAAAGCCCGGCTCCCCGGATCCGGTTCGAACATCCGGGGTTATCACCACACGATAGTCCATATATTTCCGGCGCTTCATAATGAAAATATTAAACTTTTGAAACGGCTATGTCAACAGCCGCTTCACCGCCGCTGATACGCGATCTCCAGAGGCACGGCCGGCGATGGCTTGCATGGCTGATTTCATGACACGGCCAAAATCATCTGCAGATGCTCCTGTTACGAGAGGTAGAATGAGTGTTTCTATTTCTTTGTCGCTGATTTCCGCGGGCAGGTACGGCTCCAGCATAGTCAATTCTGTGGCCTCTTTCTCCGCCAAATCCGTACGTCCCGCTTTTTGGAACTCCGCGATGCTGTCGCGGCGTTTTTTGACTTCGCTTTTCAAAACACTTGCCTGCTCTTCATCGCTCAATGCGGCATCTGGGTTCTTAGCCCTTTTTTCTATCTCTTTATTTTTGAATGCCGCCAGAACCATGCGCAGAACGCCAAGCCGCTCCGCATCGCGGTTCTTCATTGCGATCTTCATCTCGTGCTCAATGGTTTCCTTGAGTCCCATAGGGTTATCGCGCGGCGGTGGTCGGCGAGCGGCGGATGCCACGGCCTTTTTTATCCGGCAGAGCTTTACCCAGTTTTTCAAGCCGCGTGCGTTCGCGGGCGAGCGTGATACGGCGCAAGGCGCTCTCGCGCGACTGGCGCTTGGTTGCTTTACCTTTGTGGAATTTCAGCTTCCTCGCCTGCACCAAAATCCCCGACTGCTGGACCCTGCGGGTAAAGCGGCGCACCATAGCGCCCGTGGTCTCGTGTTCTCGTTTTCTGACTTCTACCATATCGTTCGTGTTTGAAATGTTTAAACGTTTAAATTTTTGATTGTTGGCTTCTGTTCTTTCCATCCGCCGAGTATGTGCAGGTGCAGATGATCCACCATCTGTCCGCCCTCCCGGCCGACATTGAACAGCAGTTTATATCCCGCAAGTCCCCGCGCCGCGGCAATGTCTTTTGCCGCGTGGAGCAAGGCCGCTATGACAGTATCATGCTCGGGCGTCAATACCGCGACGGACGCGACGTGTACTTTCGGGATAACCAGGACATGCACCGGCGCTTTGGGATGAATGTCGCGGAATGCTTTTACCTCGGTGTTTTCAAACACGACATCCGCCGGTAACGTACCCTGGGCGATTTTACAGAATACGCACTCCATCAAGATTTTTTTAATTTTTTATTCAGAAAATCTACAAGCTTGTCCTGCGGCACGGTCTCCTGTATACCCGACCCGACTTCTCGGACAATCACCGTCCCGTCCAGCGCTTCCTTCTGTCCCAGAATGACGGCAAACCGCGCACCCAGACGCTCGGCAATTTTCAACTGGGTCTTGATTGAATCGCGGCCGAGCGATTCTTTTGCCTCTATCTCGCCCTCGCGCAATGCTTCCAAAATCTCAAAACTCCGGCGCTTGGCCAAGTCACCCAATTGCACGAAAAAGACCTCAACCGTTCCCTGCTGGTTTATCTCCTCCTGTCGCGCAAGCGCTCCTGCCACAGTTTCTAGAAACATGATGCCTACGACAACCGGCAGTTCCTTGCCGCCGATGAGTGACGCGGCATGGGACAGACGCCCTCCTTCGGCCAGCACCTGCTTGCCCATAGGCGCTTGCGGCAGAACCTGGCTGACAGATTCCGGCACCGGCATGGGCGCCTCCGCATTATCCGGAGATGGCGCCATCGTCTGTGGTTGACGGGGCAAGGGCTCTTTGCGCTCAAGCAACAGTTCAAAGATAACCTCACTGTACCATGAACCGTCCCTGAAAAACTTGGGATCCAGGAAATACGGAATTTTGGCTTCGTCCAGGAATTCCAGGAGCGAGCGCAACTGTTTTTTACACCCGTCACAGAGAAAATCAAGCACTTGCGGGGCTGAAGCCGCGATGCTCCGGCACCGTTCTTCTGTACATGAAAGAATACGGGTAGGTATTTTTTTCAGATCGCGCTTGGAACGAGTACACAGACGCGCCGCGTGTCTTCGGAAGTAACTGCCCAGCGATGCCCTGTATGAGCCGCGGCATGCGGCACATCCGATGGCATTGAGGCGCAGTTCAATGGAGCGATCGTTGATGCCCAGTTCCGCGGTGGCGCGGTAAAAGACCTGGGCAATGCCGGTCTCTGCCACCGCACTCTCCTCGCCAATGATGACCACTCCCCACTCATCGCGGGCAACAATGGCATTACCCGCTGACACCGGAAGCTGGCAAAATCCGTGCGCGTGGAAGAACAACTTCACCGGATGCGGCATATCCTGCATGCGATGCGAGAAGTATGCGCGTATCGCGCCGATGGCGCCCGACGGCGTCAGCAAAATATCCTCGCCGCTCTGGACTTTGCATCGCGCAAGCGGCCATTCGTCCAGCATACCCGCACGAACGAGCGGCGTGAGGACTGCCGCTTGCTCCAGAGGAGAGGTGATTATTTTCTCAAAACCGTAAAAACGCGCGATGGTGCTGGCCGTATGTTCTATATCGGCAAAGCGGACGGCGTCACGGGGCAGGCGGTCCAATTGATGCATCCATTCCTCAATCTTTTTTTTCATCATAACGGTCAATCTAGTAGTTGAATGCCTCTCCAGTGACCGGACCAAAGCGGCCGACGGGCCATGCGCGAAAAACTGCGCGCCCCACGAGCATGTCTTCGGGCAGGACGCCCCACAGGCGCGAATCAGAACTGAAGTCGCGGTTGTCGCCCATCACAAAATACTCACCCGCGCCGAGTTTTGTCTCCACGGACGGATGGGTTGATCTGCCGGGCAGATCAAGATACTGCTCCTGCAGGGTAAATCCTTCGGGGTACTGGTCGTTGAAAATCATCACAGTTCCCTTTTCTATCTTTATTCGCTCGCGCGGGAGTCCGATGATGCGTTTGATAAAAAACTGGCGCGGGTCGCGGGGATAGTGGAACACAATGGTCTCCCCTCGCTGGGGTTCGCGGAAGTAATACGACGCCTCATCAATGATGAGATATTCCCGGTCCATAAATGTCGGCTCCATGGATGCCCCGCGCACCACGAACGGCTGGGCTATGAAATAGCGGATGGGGATAATGATCGCGGCCGAGATGAGTAGCACCCGCACCACCTCTCCAATTTCCGCGAATACTCGTGACACTTTGGATGCCGTCGGCTCTTGCACGGTTTCGGGAACGAACGGCGGGGTATGACTGTCCTGTGCTTCGGACTGATGTTCGGACAATTTGCTTTCCTGCATCCGTATATTATAGTAGTTTTTATAGGAATTGCAACCCCTTATGATGCTTATCATCGGACTCGGTAATCCGGGTAGTGTTTACGAACGCACCCGCCACAACATTGGCAGGGACATTGCCTCCGCGTGCGCGGCGGCACATGATTTCCCCGCGTTTCGTTTTGAAAAAAAATGGAGCGCCCAGGTTGCGGAAGGAAAAATCGGCAAAGCAAAAGCCGTAATCATCCTGCCCGATACGATGATGAATAAGTCCGGAGCCGCGATTGCTCCGGCGGCACTGTTTTATAAAACCAAACCGAAAGATATTTTTATTATTCATGATGACGCAGACATCCCGCTGGAGTATACCAAGCTCTCATTTGGCAAACGATCGGCCGGACACAAGGGTGTGGAGTCCGCCATACGCGCGCTCAAAACCCGCGAGTTTTGGAGATTTCGCATCGGCATCGGAGGAAAACGCGACATCCCCGCCGAAAAACTCGTCCTTAAAAAATTCACGCCCGATGAACAGCGTGCCATGAAAAAAATCACCAAACGCACCCTCGAAGCCATTGCCGTCATTGCCGCCGACGGCCCCGAGCGCGCAATGAATGAATATAACCGGTAGTCATATGCGACATACTGAATCTGCAGGCGAAGTAGCCCGCCACGAAGAACAAGAACACAACCTTACGCCCGAAAAGGCATGGACATTGTTTTTTAATTCCTATCTCTTCTCGCAAGGAAGCACCTCGTTGCAAGATACTATTTTCAAATGGCTCCACGCGCAATACCCTGATTGGCGCATCGCCGAGGAACATATGGATCACATCTCTCATGTTGGTCCGAAAAGAATCGGACGTTACATATCCTCTCAGGCAAGCGGACATAAAGCAACGCCTCCCGAGGCCATTAGAAACAGTGTTATTCAAGAACTCGCTGCACTTCAAACCACATTTGCTGAACCACTCCCTGCCGTATCGGATGTTTTGGAAAACTATAAAAAAACTCTCGTAGAGGCCATCGCTCGTGAGAGTATAGAGCGTGATTACAGATTTCTCATAGTAAACCAGCGGCCGTGGGGACCTTTACCACAGACACAGGAAGAGATAGAAGCTTATGGGGACGAGGCGGAAAACCCGCCGCATACAAGAGGGATCAGCCACGTTATGCGCTACGCATTGGGAGGAGGGGAAGCACCGACCGAAGAATACACACTGATGTGGACAGAGGTCGCGCGATGGATCCGCGAACACATCATGACCAGCAATGATCTAGAAATGAGGGGACTGCGTGAAAAGCTTGTCCGCATCAACGAAGTCCACCGCAAATCCCAAAACGCAAAACTTGAAGATTCCGAAGGAGGGGAGGCATAACTTTTTCCATATCATGTGACCGATCAACCGCACAAAGAGCTCCTAATCGCATCGGTATGCCCCCAAAATCTGGAGCGGGATGTTTTGTGGTGGACGGAAAACCGCGACGCCATACAAAAAG
>ERZ1292623.143-Hain-H51-01um-R1-143-length-78512-cov-9_pt4 | contig 24702 bp, 37 predicted proteins | sample MGYA00564398_ERZ1292623 | MGnify/ENA primary metagenome ERZ1292623 (study PRJEB36523, sample SAMEA6512633) | groundwater metagenome | collected 2019-01-07 | study: AquaDiva: Metagenomics assemblies of 32 groundwater samples | reverse complement strand
CACTGGAGCAGATCTCACTGGAGCAAATCTCAAGAATGCAGATCTCACTGGAGCAGATCTCACTGGAGCAAATCTCAAGAATGCAGATCTCACTGGAGCAATTGGATTGAAGTAGCATTAGATTTCCAATCAGTAGGCTCTCCAATGAGAGCCTACCCTTGGGAACCTATTTTTCTAATCCTAGAAGGAGAATGCCATGGCAAGCAAGAAGAAGAAGAAGGAAGAAAGAAAGGATGTTGTGTTCAGGATTACAGAATCTGATGCGATCGAGATCCAGGCTGCACTTTGCTACACTTCCTTTGAGTTGCAGACTTCGACTAAAGGCATGCATAGGTGTGCGGGTGGGTTGACGGAGGAAACGAAGAAGGAGCTGCTCTATGATATTAAGTCTGGTATTCTGTGTCTCGTTGTCTGGAGGATCGGAACGGAACAAGGTTGGGACAATGTACTCAATTGCGACCTAGTTCCTATCCCATATGTGAAGAGACATGCTCGCAATGTGCAGCATTTTGCCATCGAGAATGGCTTAGATGTCCACATGGCTACTTTCAATTACGCATTCTAGTTCATTCACACCACGGGCACTCCGGCCCTCTCACACTACCTAATTTCCGGAGTGCCCGTTCTTGACTGAACTTTTTTATGGAGGCCACCATGAATCAGGAAATGGCTTACACTTCTCGGCACTGTAAGTGCTGTCAGCGCCAGACACTTCATTTTCGCTATGGAGCCAGCACGAGTGTTTCATTGGGAGACATTCTTCTGATCATTCTCACTGGTGGGTTGTTTATTCTGATCATGATTTTCCGATATGCCAAGTCTGCTTGGCTTTGCCAGATCTGTGGGAGCAAATGAGTGCGCGAAGACATCGACATCCACGTACCAAGTACAGAGTCCCAAAGCCATGGAAGCGAGGGGACATCGTGATGGTTGATGTTGGACTAAGACACAAGAGACCAGCTCTGATTGCTGCAGGCAGCAATGCCACGAAGCACCACATCAACGCAATTTCGATAGAATGTTGGGGTGAATATGTCACTGAGGTTTCTGTAGATCGGTTGTCATTACTTGAGATGTGAACGATGCACTATCCACGTGACAAGCTGTGTATTTAATTAATATGTAGTTGGCTGCAAGCGAAGATGCGGATCAGTTAAATTAGATCATGACTCCTTCGGAAGTGCAGAAGATATTAGTTATCCAAATGATATCTTTGCATTGGGACTTCGCGCCCTATGTCCGACGAGACTCAACGACTTCGCGAACAGCAGCGGTTATTGGCAATATTGGCAATATTCGACCTTCTATCCAGGTTCTCCTCATTTGAGGAGAACCTCATAGTAGGTTGTCTCCTTCCCTAGTCTGTGTGACTAGGTGAGGGTTCCCAATGTCGTGGCATCTGGGCCTACTGTCATGGTAGATCTGGGTGCCACGCATTGGCAATCTTTTTATTATCTAGGAGGCTGTCGTGGCAGAGCGAAAACAGGTGGGTGTTGTTGTGCTGACACGCTGTATTATGTGTTTTCATACGAAGGAGACTCATGGGCCCGATGGGTGCGTTGAATGTGATTGCAGGAAGGTTAATCGGAGTAGAACTAGTATGTCCGATCCACGTTCAAGACTTATCGTAGGCATTGTCTCAGTTTTGGAAGAAGCAACTAATTGCTTGCATCTCAGAGATAGCAAAGGTGGAGTGGTTTGTCAGATGAGCTCTAAGCATCCTGAACTGACTACGGAGGAATTAGATCTGGCAAATTTTATTGCCGATAGCATAAACCGGAATTTGGTCAAGGCTATTGTGCCAGTTGGGAAGGCTGAGCTCACTGAAGATGAGTATATCACTCTGGTGGAAGCACTTGCTGTTAAGAAAATGAAAGCCACTGATCAAGTGAGTGAAATGAGGATCTTATCACTCACCAACAAGCTGAAGGAAGTGATTGTATATCGTGATGCAGTGTTTGGCAGGCTGGTAGAACCGAAAGGAGGAGATGAATGAAAATGGGAAGAGGGGAGGAAGAAGCTATTGTGGTGCGTGGCAGCGAGGCAATCGTGTTTGGTCTATGCGTTTTGCTCATGATTGCTATGCTGCTGTTCTCGAAGTTTGTTGACTGATTTGGGACCCTACTAACTCCAGGAGACATGACGATGGCAAAGATCAAATTGCTGGAAGAGGTTGCTGCCACTCAGATGGCAGTCCTCAAGCAACTCATGACGCACTTTAAGGATCAGAAGATCAATGCGCAAATCTTGGATCTTGAGAAAAAACTGAACGAAGCTCAAGGAGAGAAGAAGACTCTAATCTGCAGTGGCTGCAACGAGACTAAGAGTTTCCCACCCAAATTGTTTGAGATCAAGAAGTCCAAGTATTTCACTTGTCCGCATGGCGATAAGTTTTGCCCGAATTGCTTGAAGAAGGCTTCTGACGAGTTCCGTGAGAAGCGGAAGGAGGAGAAGAAGAACAAGCCTGTGAAGAAGGAGGAAAAGAAGAAATGAAAGCTCTCCAAGACCAAAAGTCTGGTGAGCTGTATCAGATAGTAGACCAAGCCTCCTCCTGGTCATTCCGGGAGGGGGCAAGTGTCCGCTGCTATCGTGCCCTGCTCTACAGTCGCAACAAGAAGAAGATATATCTGAGTGTAGATATCTTTTACAGTGTGACAAAATGGAAACTGAAAGAACTGCCTTCCTATACGATGGAAGACATTCTGGTAGAGAGAGCCAAGCATTTGGTGTGCCAAAAATACCATAAGGAGAAATGCTCACCAGACCCAGTGGCATGCCAAGTAATACCAGAAGTAGTACTCGAGAGATATCATGACGATGATGGGGCGGCATTTTCTAAGCTGGTGGAGATTGGTGAAAGATGCTACGAATATCTCAGATCTCCATCCAAGTATGATCGTACGAAACTGTCCGTCCTCATCTTCGATCTAGGGAATGTACTGAGTGTCACGAGACGGATGGTCAAGAGAGAGGGGAGAAAAGAGGATGGAGTTCATCAAGAGATTTCCGCAACTGGAGGCGCAGACTGATTCTCTGCGAGCATACATAGGATCTGTAGTTCGCAGAGTGGGATGGAAAACTAAATTATATGGTGAGGAGGATATCGCGCAGGAGGCTACTATTGTTCTGTGGCGAGTCATAAAGGAGTATCCTGACAAGGATGGTATTGAACTGATCAAGATTTTCAAGAAATCACTTACTCGCCAGCTGGCATCCCTGTTTAGGACTAACCATATCAAGAAGATGGATCGTATGGTTTCGCTGGATGTAGAAGTTCATGATGACGAATATGTAATTGCTCCTGGTAGCTTGGTACCATGGAATTGGTATGATAAAAGACTCCATGAGCTAGGTCAGAAAATTGGCCACATGACGTTACATGATTTAATCCACAGAAACCGAGTATGCCAGCATGGTAGTGAGTTTGAAAAACATAAGGAGATGGTTATGAATTATTTTTAGTGAACTCTCCGGGATGCAGCGTTATAGGATTATAGGTGAATATGGATCCTAGACCAACCAAGGCCGAAGTAGAGTTTGAGGGTGACTGCTTCGGTACATTGTACAACAAAAAAGCACCCGAATGTACTGTGTGTCTCGTGTCCAAACAATGCAGATGGAAGACACGAGGATTTGATGAAGTGAAGGACAAAAAGGAGATTACAATGGCAGTCAAGGAGAAGGAACTTCTGGCCAAGAAGAAGGAAGAAAAGGTTGTCAAGCTGTCCTCTGCGTACAAGAATGACCACGAGAACGCTGGTTTCCGTCCTGGTAGTGCTGGTTGGGCAATCTATCAGGTTTTGCGTGAGGCATTGCACAAGCCTAAGCATTTCACTGATGAGGAGCTGCGTAACAAGGCTAAGGTCTTCATGAAAGAAGAGAAGATCAAGTGTGATGTGGATTCTAAGGTTCCTGTGATGGTCGGAATCTTCCGCAAAATGGGCCTGATTGTTAAAATCGGGAAGGGCGAATACAAGCGCACGTTCTGATCTGAATTGCTGGGTGGATGTAGAAATGTATACTACATCCACCCTCTTTATATTGGTTCTAATCAAGAACCAATATAAAGAGGGTGGGCGGAGCAGTATCTCTCTCTGCAATAGTCTGACTGTGTGGTCAGGCACCCCTCTCATTAGATCTGTCCGCCCACCCTTATTTTTAGCGGGGAGCTGATGATCGTTGTCTTGGGATCTGGGATCAGTGGATTGTTACTTGGACAAAGACTTCGCATGCTCAAAAAGCAGTTTGTCATTCTAGAACGTTCGCAGGGACCGAACACGAGCAACAATTCTCTTGGGTCATTCTATTGCCATGAAGAACTTCCTTTTGTTCATCCTGAGCCACTAAGAATCAGAGCGACTAGCTGCCCAGGAGGTACTGCGGAAAGTTATGCACTCAAGGTGTATGGCGATCCAACAGTCTCAGTCAGCTACAGCCAGTATGTCACAGAGAAGAACTCTGAGCGTATAGGCTGGAAGTATGATCGAATAAAACTAATGGATGGTTTGCGTGACAAGATAATCTACAATTGCGAGATCTATAGGATCGTGCCAGCTGAGAAAATTGTTTATGCATTTGATGGCCGGAGTTGGCACTATGACTATATTCTGTCCACAATTCCACTACCAGTTCTCATCAGCCTATCTCGTCTGCAATTCGACAACAGCATCAAGTCTGTTTTCAAAAGTGCACCTATTCATCTGCAAGTAATACCACATCTGGTCTTGACAGACCCAAACATACCAGACCAAGCTCGTAATATTCTAAAGCAAGGCGAACTAGATGACCATGATGTAGTTTTCCATTACTGTGCCAGTAGCTGTCACCCATGGTATAGAACCTCCTTTGATGTAGGGCATGAAGAACCAGAACACTTCGATAACTCAGGCTGTGGGAGGTACAGTCCAACTCAGTCGCGAATAATTATCTATGGGAAATATGAGCACACAAATGAAGTAGCAAACTCAATTCCACTACGTCCAGGCAAGTTCAGGCTATTCAGGAGAGAAATGGCTTCTGTTGTTTATGCCAAGGATCAGATCAATATACATGATATCTACTTGTTCGGTAGATATGCAGAGTGGGAACCAAAATTGCTAACACATAATACGTGGCACAAGTCAGAGATTCTATCTGGACTTGACTAACATGGAAATACTAAATCAGATCTGGGAGAGGCAAGCAAAGTTCCAAGCAAACTTCATGGATATTGCATCATTGACTAAGGCACAGCGTGAAGCGCACACTAAAGATTTCTTGTTGTATGTCATAGAAGAATTACTAGAGCTGGCACGCAACATGGACTGGAAAACTCACCGGAAGATAAGGCACGATCAAGTAGCCACAAGCAACATAAGAGAAGAGCTGATTGATATCTATAAATATTGGCTTAGTATTGCACTGATCTGGGAACTAACGCCAGAACAGTTTGTGGCCGAGTTCGATCGGAAGAGTGAAGTGGTAGAACAGCGATGGGCCCAAGAGTTTTCCAATCCATATGATTCTGGCAAATACAATGGCTTGATCATAGTTGACATCGATGGTGTTCTAGCAGATTATGTAACTGGCTTCACTGATTTTGTTGATCAGTCTACTGGATTGGTCATGCCACGCAATGTGGCCAGCTATGATCTGTATGGCGAATTTGGTATCATCGTTGGGCATGAGAAAGTCTATGATCTAAAACATCAATTCAGGGAGAGTGGGTTGAAGGCACACCTTCCAGTTATCGATGGGGCCAGAGACTTTCTCCATAGTATGAAATTGGCTAATCGATATATCTTGCTGATGTCAGCTAGGCCATATAAGAAATACAAGCGCATAATGGCAGATACGATGGAGTGGCTGAAGAAAAATGATTTACCATTCAATGCTATCCTTTGGGACGAGAACAAGGAAGAAAGGGTAGTCAAGGAGTATCACTTTGCAGAGTTTGTAGTGGAAGACCACATAGGGAATGCGAAGGCCATAGCCAGTAAGGGAGTTCGTGTATACTTGCGTGACACGAGCTATAATCAAGGCAGCATAATAGAGGGAATGCCAATCAAGCGTTTCAAAGATTATGATGAGCTAAAAAAGTTATTGGAGACTCAGTAATGGGTAAGAGATCTAGCGAAGAACACATCAAGAGTCTTCTAGAAAAGCATGGCAGACTTGAAAATAAGAACCCTCTGTCGTTGCACGCTATCATAACTGGATACAATGCTTCTGGGCTTGGTGGGAAAGTGGCTAGGTTGATCGGCAAAGAACATGCTTCCCCTTCTTATTGTGATACCTATGGCGAAGAGGATCTAGACATAACTAAGCCACATGACATCGAAAATGTATTTGCGAGACCTGCAGGTCCTATCTTCTTAAGAGCTTCTATACTGATCAACTGTGCAGCAACGATGGATCTAAAGTGGTTTGAAAACTACACAGCAGAAGAGGTCAAGAAAATTGTTGATACGAATTTGATCGGTGCATACAACGTAACGTCTGCTTTTATACGAGCTACGTCAGAAACTAAGTGTAGAAAGTACATCGTCCATGTCGGTAGTATGGCAGCAAGAGTTCCGCTGAATGGTTCTGCTCCATACTGCATGTCCAAGGCTGGTCTCGAAATGATGTGTCGTTGTTTGGCTTGGGAACTGGCACCAAGGAACTACAACGTTCTCTGTGTGCATCCTTCTAACATTTCCGATAGTCCTATGGAAAAGAAGACAATCGGAGCCATACAGAAATTCAGAGGTATTTCGTACGCAGCTGCAGTTGACTATTGGAACTCTGGTATGATCCGCCAGAATATGTTAGATGGGGACCAGATAGCTAGGCTGATTTATTTTTTCATCTCTGGGAAATGTGACTATATGTCCGGCTCTGCTGTGTGCCTTACTGGTGGTAATAGGTAATGTATCATATTGGGAGCTGCTTGCACACTGGTCATGCTTATGTAGAAATGCTGATCAAGTCTTTGCATTCTAGGCACATGATGGAACGTGGTATAACGGTTGACATAGGAACATTGCGACCGTTTTTACCTGAAGATCTGAAACCACTAGATCAGATTGTCAAAGCAGATGAGCCGAATCAAAATTGGTTCCCTGGAATTAAGATGGACTACTTCTGGCGGACTACTAACATGACCTTCCCGCAAGAATTGTACTTGCGGAATGGCAAGAATCTTAAGAAGATGGCATCTGACCCATTGTTTAAGAAAAAATTCAGCTACACTGGACGAATGATGATGGCTGGCCAGCAAAAGGATCTGAATTTGATTCAATGGTTCATTGATCGGATGAAAACTAGTATTGCTCGTTGTCCATTCTATTGGATCCCATGCTTCAACACAGACTTAGCCTACAGAGAAGCAAAGACTGGGAAGTATCTACGTCAACGTGGGGCAGGGATGGGAGGATTCTGTATTGCTGGCTTACACATGTACCCATTAAAAGACAGAACCATGGACGTTACGGTAATGATTCGCAACTGGGGTGCTCGTAGATGGTTTGCCAATCTGAATGGGATTACATTGTTATTGATGGCATTGCAACGAGAGTTGCCAAAGTGGGATTTCAGTAATGGGTTCAAGGTTATGGCAGCTCAAGGCCAGGTCGATTGGAAACCAGCCATCATCATTAAATTGATTGAAACTGGTAGGGAAACTTTGCTTGTGGAGTGAGAATGGGGAAGAAAGAATCTGGCATCAAGATTATCATTACAGGGGACAAGACCAAAGTAAACCCTATGATGGTTCGTAGACTACAAGAGGCAGCAAACATTATGGTTCGCAAGAATGCCGAACGTGGAGACTGCTGGCAAGCTACTGGTATGATGGGAGCATTCGTAGAATTACACACATGCTACAATCGTCTACGGGAGATGCTTTGGGTTCGACACAGTAGCATTAAGTTGACGAAAGAATTTTCCGAAGAGCTCCTTAATGTTACTCAGGACATGCGTAATTTTACCATCCTTCTTGAAATGGCCTTAGATGCAAGGCTAGTATGGGGGAATGACCAAGAGAAGGTTCTACCATACTTGAAGAAACCTATTCCGTTTGAGTTATCTATTTAAGGAGGCTGCTGCAATGGAAGTACAGAAGACGGCAATGATGCACAAGGCCATTGACTTGGGATGGAACAAGTCTCCATTGAACAAAGGAGAAACCCATGTTGACACAGATGGAATCTCTGTCAAGCTGATCTACTGGCCCAGCGACGAGAAAATGCTGAAGCAAGCCATTGCAAAGATGGTCCTAAGCACTACTGGCTGCGATTCGCAAATGGAAATTCCTGATGAGCTAGGGGAGGAGTTATTTCGTGGCGGCTTGCAGACTGGGCTGGAAGTTCCATCTGTTGTTTTTGAGGTCAGTGGAGTCAGTCGGCAGCTTACGCATGAGCTGGTAAGAACACGCAAGGCAGTTTTCCATCAGCAGAGTATGCGACATACAGACATGGGTAACAAGTTCAATGTTCGCATGCCCAAGACAATCAGAGACTCTAAAACTGTATTGGAAATCGGAGAAGATTCCAAACTGCTGCGAAAGTATTTTGGCTCTGTAGGCTCTCCGGAAGAGATATGGCAGTATTGCATGGATGTTTGTAGAGAAACCTATGCAATACTCAAGGATGCTAATATTCCCTACCAAGATGCCAGAACAGCTTGTCCGATTGCTACAGAGACATATATCATAGCATCTTACCCATTGAGTGAGTTCATCAATGTGTATTCCTATCGAGCTTGTCGAATGTTCTTGTGGGAGATCCAGCATGTTTTCAAATTGATGCGAGAGGAGGTACTTAAGAAGTTTCCGTGGATGGAACCGTACATCAAGGTGAGTTGCGAACGTTCCAAACGTTGCCAGTACCAAGGATGGGAATCTACAGAGTTCGATTGCGAGTTACCTTGGAAGAATGATCGTGTTTATAAGCCTAACCTTGACTTGATTGGGCTCAAGGGGAAGGCTTATGGTAATGAATCTAAAAAAGGAGAAGCAGATGGCAGCACCCAAAGGGTTGAAAAAGCCTAACGAGATCAGTGGTGCATTGGCTGTAGTCATTGGGGCCAAGAAGAACAAAGCCAGTAGGATCGATTGTATCAGAGGCTTGTGGAAGTATATCAAGAAGCATGAGCTCAATGATGGGCGGAAGATTACTCCAGATGCTAAGCTGGCCGAAGTGTTTGGTTCCAAGAAGCCAATTGACATTATGAAGCTTGCTGGCATGATAAGCAAGAACATTGTCAAGGACGAGTAGTAGATAACAGAGAGACTAGCTATAAACTACAGTGTAATTACTTGTATGATGTATATCTGACAGGCTGCAGATGCTAGTCTCTCCTTTATTATTCTAGCAGGAGAGTGTGAGATGGGAGCCATCAAGTACAGCTGCAAATACTGTAAGCATACAGAAGACCATCCGGCAAGGATAACAATGCATATGAAGAAGAGCCACGTTGCGAAGTGGGCTCAAAGAGTACTGGATAGAAAAACTAGTCGCCAGTTACCGATCACTCCGCAGACAGTTCCAGTTCAACCTACGATTTCCAAGGATGCCACGGAAGCTAACAGGATCGCAGATTCGCTCAAGAAGAAAGCTATGTGGCACAGAGAACAAGCGAGAGAACTAGAAGATATGGCTAACAAGCTACCATCTATTCTTTGAGGATTATCATTAGATCGGCTAGTGTCCGGGGAATGCTGCCGATGTAAGCAGCTGGTAGCTGACTTGAAGAAACAGGATGATGATTGGAAACATATATTCCGTGCCAATTTGCGTATGGTTTTGCTTTTGAAGTCGTCTGGGATGCAGATACCTTCTCCTAGTGTAATGGTAGAGCGCTTCCCACTAGTGACCTATACCTAAAAATGAAAAACTCTGATTACTGCAACTTGCATGTTCATACTGAGTTCTCACTACTAGATGGTGCTGTAAAGGTCAAGAATCTAGCAGAAGGAGCGGCCAAAGCAGGCTTCAAACACCTAGCAATTACAGATCATGGGAACATGGATGGTTCTGTCAGATTCGTTAAGGCTTGCGAAGCTAATGGAGTGAAGCCTATCTTCGGGATAGAACTATACATGATAGAGGATTGGGAACGTAAGGCGGACTCAAGTCTCAAGCAAAAGAATCTTCACCTAACGGCTCATGCCAAGAATGAAAAAGGCTTCCGTGCAATGATGCGGGCACTCAGCTATGCCAACCTAGAAGGGTGGGGGAAGGTTGGTTTTGCTGGCCGTCCGTTTCTTCCAGTGAACTATCCGCTGATTACTGATGATTGGCATGGCAATGTAGTTATCCTGACTGGCTGTTCCAGCAGTCCGTTTTGGAATCTCAAGGAAGGGCCAGAGTTGCTGGAGAAATACCATGAGACATTTGGTGAAGATCTCTATGCCGAGATAATGCCACTCCATGATCTAGGGCACCAAAAAAATGTAAACGAACTAGCACTAACAGCATCAGAAACATTCGGACTGAAACCAATAGCAACCAATGACATTCACTTTCTATGTGAGAAGGACCACGAAGTACATGAAGTGGTTCTTGGTATAGGACAACGAGGTATGACTTGGAACAATCCCAAGCGTTGGAAATTTGATAGTACACTCAACTATCTACGTGATGCAAAAGACATGTATGTGTCATTGCGTAAAATGGGCATAGGTAAAGAAATAGCTAGAGCAAGTATCCTGAATACGATGGAGATAGCTGAAAAATGCAGATTCAAGCTTGACAAAATGCCTGTAGAGCTTCCTCAGGTACTGGCAGATGGTATAGATGAAGAGAAGTACATAGTAGAACACTGTGCCAAAGAGCTGAACAAAAGAGGCTTTCATGAGAACAAGTATTGGGACCGGCTGGACAGGGAACTCAAAGAGATTATCAAAGGTGGCTTTGTCCGATATATGCTCTTGGTTCATGATCTGATCCTGTGGTGTAAAAATAATGGCATATTCGTTGGTCCAGGTCGCGGATCTGTCGGTGGGTCTCTAGTTGCCTATCTTCTACACATCACAGAAGTAGATCCATTGCGTTTTGGTTTGATATTCGAGAGATTCATCAGCGAAGGCAGAATTGACCTTCCAGATATTGACGTTGACTTTGAGGATCGTAAGCGATACATGGTTGAACAGTATCTAAAGGAAAAATATGGCGAATGGCATGTGGCTCACGTTGGGACTTTTGGTACTCTCAAGGGTAAGCAAGCAATCAAGGACATATCCAGGCTATTTGAAGTTCCGCAGAATGAAGCACAAGACATGGCGAACTGCATATTGGTACGTTCAGAAGCAGATGCCAGAGCATCATTCTCTATTGCGGATACAGTAGAGATCTTTGAGGTTGCCAAAAGATTCAAAAAGAAGTATCCTCATGTCATTGAGCATGCTATTGCCCTAGAAGGCCAAGTCAAGACTGTAGGAATTCATGCTGCTGGTTTCGTGGTATCTAAGGGAGATCTAAGAGAAGTAGGCAACTGTTATTTGGTCAATCGCAAGGGGAAGATAACTGTGAACTGGGACAAGGAAGATCTAGAGCAAATGGGCCTAATGAAACTTGATGCCCTTGGTCTTTCTACTCTTTCGGTTTTGGCAGAAGCCAAGGAGTTAGTCAAGAAGAATCGTGGCATAGAAATAGATTACAACGAACTACCACTGGATGACAAAAAGACTTTTGACGAGGTCAAGCAAGGTCATACAGTCTGTGCATTTCAGCTAGGATCAAAGGGACTTCAAAAGTATTGTAGAGAACTGCAAGTAGATAACTTCAAACTGATGTATGATGCTAGTGCTCTGTGGCGTCCCGGTTGCTTGAAGGCAGGCATTACCACCAAGTATCAGATGGCTAGGCTAGGTATCGAGAAACCGAAGTATCTTAATGAGATCCATAAGAAGCTAACGGAAGATACCTATGGCCAAATCGTATATCAAGAACAGATTATGTATTTGCTTTACAACATGGCTGGAATTCCTTGGAAGTCTGCGGACCAAGTTCGTAAAGTTATTTCCAAAAGCGAAGGTACTCAAAAATGGACTGAGTACAAGAATATGTATGCAGAAGGCTGCGTCAAGAAAGGAACTTTGGGACGTAAGGAAGCGGAAGAGATGTTCGACAAGCTGAGATTTTTCGCTATCTATGCCTTCAACATGAGCCATGCAGTGGAGTATGGTTTGATTAGTTATTGGACCTGTTTTATGAAGGTGAATTATCCAATTGAGTTCTTCTGTGCCCTTCTAAATTGTGGGAATGTAGAAGGCGAAGACTATGCTGGCGAGGAAGACAAGATTGATGTAGTTCTCAAGGAAGCAAAGCGAATGGGGATTACCATTACCGCACCAGACATTAATAGATCTGGACCAGCTTGGTCTATCGAGACTGAGGAGAAGATTGTTGGCCATAAATAACGTTCTGATGGCTGGCATAGGTCAAGTTCGGAATGTTGGACCTACTATCCAGCAAGCTATCCTTCAAGCCAAGGATAAATGTGGGGGAAGTTTTAAGAGCTTTGATCATTTTATCAATAGTGTAGAACGGCGCAAAGTTAATGTTCGTGTAGTTCGTATGCTAGTAGAATCTGGCTCTATGGATTCCTTGTTGGGGGCAGACCACAAGCTATGGAAGTTACACTTCGAAGAATTGTTTTCTGCCTATGGCACTAAGAAAAAATTCCAAGAGCTATGCGAGCAATACAGAAGGGGCATAGAGCAGGAATATAAAGATAGGATTGATGACATTTACCAACTGCAGCAAGATTCCTTGAACTTCAAATTGGACAACGATATCTATGGACAGTACAGAAAACTGTGCAAGCTTCTTAACAGATATCTACCCATTAGTAAGATATCCGATATCAAGGATGCATTGAAGGACGAACGAGAACGTCTCTATATAGCCCAAGCGACCAGTGTAAAGTTTGGTTACAGAGATAGGGTGGCCAAGGTTAGTAGTGGCTCTATTGGTACTGCTGATGCCTTGGGTGGCGTGTATGGTAATTTGGATGATGGGTCTTCCTTCATCATGGGAGTATATGGGCCAAAGCTATACAAGGCCAAAAAAGAAGAAATCGAGAGCATCAAGGGGACAGTAGGAGTATTTAAGGCTACTCATCCTTGGGCCAGAAAAAGCAATATCTTCGTCACTGGTTTTGAGAGACTAGAAGATCTAGCATCAGGTAGACCTGGTGAGCTAGAGCTAAATATTGTCAAGAACCACGTACCATTCCCAGAGAAAGAATACAGAGAAGAACTACATAGTTGTACATTATGCCCACTACATGCTGGGTGTAAAAAGCCAGTACCAGCCACTGTAGGTAGACTTAACATAATGGTAGTTGGCGAGGCTCCTGGGAAAGAAGAGGATGAGCAGAACAAAGGGTTCGTAGGTAAGAGTGGTAGATTGCTGTTTGATGAGCTGGAGAAGGTTGGCATTAGTAGAAGTGACTGCATTGTTACTAATGTTGTCCATTGTAGACCTCCTGGCAATAAATTACCAAACATTAACTTCGTAAACAAGTGCCCATGGCTTGGGTTTGAGATAGAAAATCTCAAACCGAAATTCATCTTAGCTTCAGGTAATGCAGCGTTATATTTCTTTAGGAGGCTAAGCAAGGGCATTTTAGAATGGAACGCGAAGACAGAGTGGAACAATAGGGCCAATGCATGGGTTACTTACTGCATCCATCCTGCTTCTGTGTCGTACCATGCGGAAAATATGGTGTTGCTCCGCAAGGCAGTCAAAGAGTTCGCTACAGTCGTTACCAATTTTGCTTAAGAATGATCTGGAGATCTAGATGAATCTGAGTGTGATTCGATATCTTCAAGAAGCCAAAAATGGTTCCGAAAGGATTGATGCATTAGTGCTAGATATCGAAGATGAGAACACTGACTACGAATCGATTTTGATGGAACCAGAAACATTCAAAGCCATTTTCGGGTTCATGCCAAAGCCTAGAGTTAGAACACATTTTGATGTGTAGTTATCAGTTATGGTCAAGTCCCTGGTTAGTTATTATATGGGAGGTGTGGCATGGAAATCGGTAAGATCAAATTGATCGTTGGTAAGAATGACGAAGAAGTAAAAGTAAATCTAGAAGAACGATTGGCTATTGACCAAGAGGATCTGAACAGTGAGCTTTCTAACCAGCCATCTGAGTTTGCTAGGTTTGCAGTTCTAGCAGCTAGAGCGAAGTCTCGTCGTGAGCGTATCGATTATGAGCTCGAGGAGTATGAAAACAAGCTTGATATCTCTATTCGGGAGGGGGCCACCAAGGAAGATGGTCTAACAGAAGGCAAGATCAAGGCATTGGTTCGCATCGATAGTAAGAGGCTTGCTGTAGTGAACACATTGATAGAGGCAAAAGAGATAGAGGAGATTGCCATTGCAGCCAAAGAAGCCTTTTCCCAGCGCAAAGATTGTTTGATTTCGTTAGGAGCAAACAGAAGAGCAGAGATGGATACAGATTTGTATTTGAAGGAACGGAAGAAAAAGTAAGGAGGTTGCGTATGAGAAACTGTACTTGAGGTGTCTGTGGTTGATTTTAAGAAAGTTCTTAGAAAGGAACGAAGCATGGCTGGCGTTGATCTGACGAAGATGAAGGACAAGTTGAAGTCTGTCCAGAAAGAGAATGATGCTCGTGGGCGTACTTGGTGGAAGCCAAAGGAGGGAAGGAATCGTATCAGGATCCTTCCACCTTGGAACTCAGAAGGCTCATTCTGCAAGGAAGGAAATTTCCATTACAATGTGAAGAAGGACTCTTCCTTGGCTTGCCCGAAGGACAAGAATAAGGCTTGCCCTATCTGCGAAGTGGTAGATAAACTGTATCGCAGCAAGGACTCTGGCGATATTGAGCTTGCCCGTAGTCTTCGTGGTCGCAAGCGTTATTTCTACAACATCCTTGATAGAGATTCGGAAGAACAGAAGCCTATGGTTTTTGGGTCTGGTCCACAGATCTTTGAGGCTGTTCTCAGCTACTTTGCAGATGATGAGTGGGGCGATATCAGTGATGTAGAGGAAGGCTATGACATTATCATCGAGAAAACAGGAGAAGGGCTGGATACAAAGTACAGTGTACGTCCTGCAAAGGAAGCTAGTCCTGTAGAGAATTTCAAGAAGATCAAGAAGCAAATGACTGACCTTGATACTCTGGTGGAGTATGAGGACTACAAGAAACTGCAAGCTTACCTTGAAGGGCAGGATGTGGATGACGAGGATGAAGACGAGGACGAGGACGAAGATGAGGATGAGAAGCCAAAGAAGAAAGTGAAATCCTCCAAGGAAGATGACGAGGATGAAGATGAAGATGAGGATGAAGACGAAGATGAAGATGAAGACGAAGACGAGAAGCCCAAGAAGAAAGTGAAGAAGGAAAGCAAGGACGAGGATGAGGATGAAGACGAGGACGAGGACGAGGATGAAGATGAGAAACCCAAGAAGAAAGTGAAATCCTCCAAGGAAGATGACGAAGACGAGGACGAGGATGAGGATGAAGACGAGGACGAGAAACCCAAGAAGAAAGTGAAGAAGGAAAGCAAGGACGAGGATGAGGATGAAGATGAGGATGAGGATGAAGACGAGGATGAGGATGAAGACGAGGATGAGGATGAGGATGAAGACGAGAAACCCAAGAAGAAAGTGAAGAAGGGAAGCAAGGACGAGGATGGAGAGGAGGATCGTGAAAAAGGTGTAAGTGATGCATTGGCTCGTCTTCGCAAGATGAAGGGCAAGAAGTAACCCTATCGTGAGTCACGGCTGGGCAAGTAAGTTCAGCCGTGACGACAATAAGGTTAATACTTGAGAAAGATTATAATGGTACGCTTCCCTAGAATGTCCCATCTCCCCCAAACAGGTCAGAAACTGAGTGACAAAGTTCGGGCCATCATATCTACGCTCGGGCAGCCTCCTGAGATAGAGTGGCTTAGGACTGGCATTCATGCTTTCGATCTAATGGTGGGAGATGGGATTCCTTATGGTAGGATAATAGAGATATATGGCGATGAATCTACGGGCAAGTCACTACTTGCCCTAGAGATTGCCAAAGCAGTTCAGCGGGAAAATGGAGTAGTTGTGCTGTTCGATACAGAAGCCACTGCCCCAAGAAAGTTCATGACTAGGGTAGGAGTAAATGTAGATGATATCATCCATCGTAAGCCGGAGACTATTGAAGAGCTGAAGAGTGACTTTATTGCAATCGATTCTGCCTTTGCCAAGGCCGATCCTGATCTCAAGATATGTTACATTCATGATAGTGTAGCGGCCACTCCCAGCAAGGGCGAACTAGAATGGGACAAGAAGCTCAAAGAGTGGGTTCCGCGAGATGTGGAGATGGGTGCTAGAGCTAGGGCAATGAGTATGCTATGTCGTCATATCTGCCAAAGGATATCCAGACGCAAGGCTATCTACATAGCTGTGAACCAAGTCAGGGACAAGATAGGTGTAATGTTTGGCGAGAAGACTACCACTCCTGGTGGTAGAGCTCTTAGATTTCATTCTTCTGTTAGAGTGCAGCTCAATCGTGGGCGGAAGCTAATGGGATCAGACCAAAAATACCAAGGCGTTATGTGTAATGTATTCATCAAGAAGAACAAGGTAAGTGAACCCTTCCGGAAAGCACCATTAGCTATTCTGTGGAAGAAAGGCTTCGATGAATATTCTGGTTTGTCAGATCTACTCCAAGAACAAGGACGTATCCAGATAGCTGATGGCAAGCCTGGTTGGTTCAAGTACAGGAAACTACGTTTCCGATCTAAGAATCTACCTATGATATTGAGCAAGAGGCCAGAGTTATTGGAGCCATTTTGATTTATGGTAGATGAAACGCCGATACAGAAGAAAGATAGGAAATGGCGAGAAGCTAGAAGTGATGAATGGAAACTGATGATTAGAGAAGTGCGTCAGTCAGTAGAAGATGGGCATATGCATATCAATGAATGGGAAGATAACTTCCTGTTAAGCATAGGCAAAACATTATCGCATGTGGGAGAGATGCTAACAGATAAGCAAGACAATGTGCTGGCTAGGATTTGGGGAAATGTGCGCAAATGAGATTTGGAATATTTTCCGATATACACATACACAATTGGACTGCCTTTTCCAAGACTACCAAGGGTGGGTTGAACTCTAGGCTAGTAGGTATTACCAATCTGTTGCGACGTATGCTTTCTGAGTTCGAGAAAGCAAATGTCGAAGCAGTCCTCTTCACTGGCGATCTATTCCATGTGAAGAAGATTGATATAGAAACCTATGACCTTACTGCTAGGGTGCTGAAATCTAGCAAGCTACCAATCATAATGATACCAGGGAACCATGATGAAGCGGACAAGATGGCCGATTTTCATTCTCTACGTGCTATGGGCCGTAAGTCAATCCATGTTTTGGATTCTCGCGAAGGTAATGAATTCCAAATGGGTGGCCTTCGGATCGTTGGGATACCCTATTGCCCGAACAAGCAAGATATGCTACAGAGCGTTCGAAGTCTATGTAAGAAGCGGACAGATATACTCCTTTTGCATACTGGTTTTGCCGGGGCAACGATGGGGTTCGATTTCATTGCGGATCAGAAGCAATTCATACAACCGAAGGATCTGGCTAGATACGATATTGGGTTGACTATTGCCGGTCATTTTCATCAGCCTCAAACAATTGTAGATGGCAAGGTAGATTTGGTTCGTTTGGACATAGATCGTAAGCTGAAAAATGGTACCATCCTGATTCCTGGTTCTCCTTTGCAGCATACGTTTGGGGATGAAGGCAGTGGTAGGGGATACTGGTTTTATGACAGCAAGGAAAAGATAGGCAAGTTTGTACTTTCTTGTATGCCAATGTTCATTAGGTTTGATCATATACCTGATGATTTGGTAGAGCTGAGAGGAAACTATGTTTGCATCAAGCTGGACCAGCAACCAGACCCTATGCAGCTGAAAGAGCTAGTGGAAATTCTAGAGGAGAATACTAAAGGCTTTGAGCTGCATTTTGGTATGTCGAAGAAGCTAGTAGATAGGGAGAAACAACTGCCCATAGGAATTTCTACTTCGCCATTTAAGGCACTGAAACATTTCGTCAATGCTCATGGCCCAGAGGATCTGAACAAGACTCGACTGTTGGATATGGGGATGAAAATCATAGCAGAAGCAGAGTCTCTTAATACAGAGGGATAGATGAAAATAATCAGGAGATATGATGTTCCTATCCGTTCTTCATTCTTTCTAGATCTTCCGAATGGTTTTGCTATTGCCAGGATCGGAACTAAGGATGGAGAGCCTTCTATCTGGGTTATGGAAGTCAAAGGCAATACGGTAATGCGTAACCAGTTCTATTTGTTGTCTACCAATGTTATTGTTCCTGATGGTATTGTGCTCATAGGTTCTTGCCAGTTCGGTAAGCATGTACTCCACCTATTCGTAGATCCGATACCGCAGACTGTGCCTTGTGTGGGTGAGCCCAACCTATTACTGTAGTATTAGGTAGTCTATGAGCCAGTTTCCTAGAATAGCACCATTTAAACAGGCATTAGGATGTCGTAAAACATGTCCCCCTGTGAGAAGTTTTACAAATCACACTAGGGTAGGGGTAAACTGTTGGAGTTTGGGTAAGGCGGGCATCTTACTGTATAAAGCAGCATTTCCATGGCCATAAAATTGATAGCTTGGGATGGGCAAGGAGATCTTTGCTCTGATGCAAAATGTCGTAGACCAACAGGCTCTGGTCAGGCTATTCAGATCAGTATGAATGAAAGCAATTACAGGTTATGTTCTGATAGTTGGAACAAATTATGTAAGCAGGAAGAACGTAACTCCCTAGTTTTGGAACCAGAGAGGTACAAGATCGAAAATAGGCACAAGAAACATGGCTGTTACTGGAAAGAGATAGCTCCTAGGACATTCCAATGTAGTTTGAGCTGGTGCAGGCGGACATACAAAGTCGTTGACATACGACGTATACCAAGGACTCAAGAAAGCAGAAACTGGTCAGCAAGCAAAGTGATTACCAAGACTGCCAAGAGATTCCATAAGCTCAAGGACAAACATGTTCGCAGATACTTCGAAGAGTGGTCTGCTATTCGTAATCGGAAGCCAAGTGATGAACGATTTGTAAGATTCTTGGGCTTGGTAGAAAATAGGTTGGTATGAAGTTTATAAGAATTGCCATTAAAGACTTCTTGAGTATAGGCGAAGCAGATGTGCAGTTACAAGATCGTGGTATGGTCTTGGTTACTGGTCGCAATCTAGATAACACTTCTGCTTCTTCTAATGGCTCTGGCAAGAGTGCTATCTTCGTAGATGCTATAGCTTGGGTATGTTGGGGTAAGACTGTCCGTGGAGTTGCCGCAGACGAAGTAATCCGTCGTAAGACAGATTGTTGTGCTGGTATACTAGATATAGAAGATGACCAGGGGAATAAATGGGGAATCCTACGAGCAAGAGGTAGCAAGAGCGAGCTAACTCTCCAGTCTGCTGGGGAAGATGTCAGTGGGGCAACTGCAAGTGAAACTCAGATCAAGATCAATCGACTACTTGGTTTTGATTATGATAGTTTTGTTTCATCTGTAATGGTTGGTCAAGGCTCTATGCGCTTTGCCCAGTCTTCTGATAAGAACCAAAAGCAGATCTTAGAGCGTCTTCTAGGAATTACCATTTATGACTCAGCTCAGAAGGTAGCAAGGGAACGTCTCAGCAGAAGTAAGCTATCTCGACAGTTCTTTTCTATTGACTACAATAAAGCTCAGGAGCGTTTGGAAGGCAATACGAAAAGGCTCAAGACTGTAGCAGAACAAGCAGAGAAGGATGAGGTCATACTAGCTAAGAAATCTCGTTATTGTTATAGACGTATCAGAAGGCTCAATCGGATTATCAATAAGTTAAAGCCAAGGATGGAGCAAACAGAAAGTCTGATTGACGATCTTCCCGAGTATATCCGTAAAGTAGACAAGTACGGAAGTAAGATCAGGGTCTTGTGGCAGAGGAATACATCAGTAAGTAAGCGAATGAAAGATGCTATGGTTCTCATTGAGGACTTAGAAAACGAAAGTAGCAAATGTCAAGCCTGTGGTCAAGACCTACCATTAAAGTCTAGGCGAAAGATGAAGTATGAAGCGGAAGCGGACTGCAAGAAGGCTGAACAAGAGATAAAGGAAATTAGTTTAGAATACAATCGAGCAAAAGAGTGGCAAGACAAGTACAAGACTAAAGTAGATGGCTTCAAGAAATTAACCAAGAGTCATTCTAGGATCGTGGGCAAGATTCGATTTTATGAAGGAGATTTATGTTCGCAAGAAGCCATGGCAGATATGCTTAAGAATACTAAAGGTGGAACTGAAAAGCAGTTAGAAGAGATCAGACTGCAGATCAAGAATGATAAACGCTTGGTAGAAGAATCTAAGCTGTTAGCGAAGAAATCTGAGAGGGAAATATCTAGGTTAGAGTTCTGGGAGAAGGGATTTGGGCCTTCTGGTGTCCGTAGTTATTTGCTTGATGAAGTAGTGCCATATCTTAATGAACGAGCAAACCACTATGCCGAGATCATGTTGGGTGGTGATGTTTCTATTGAGTTCAGTACTATAACTCATCTGCAGAAGGGAGGGATAGTAGACAAGTTCCAAGTAGAAGTGAAGAATCGGCATGGTGCTAATGTCTATCTTGGAAATTCAGAAGGTGAGAAGCAACGTGTGGATGTTTGTGTTGCTCTCGCCTTGCATGACTTGGCTCGTTCTAGGAGCAGATGTAAGGTAAACATAATGGTTTTCGATGAAGTGTTCGAACGCTTAGATGAGGCTGGAAGTGAAAGAGTAGTTCAGCTCCTCAGTTCTCAGAGAGATAAGTGGGAGAGTTGCTTTGTCATTAGTCACAATGATGCACTGGAACAGTATTTCTCTAGCCGTATTGAAGTGGTCAAGAAAAATGGAATTTCTGGAGTGAGATGTGAAAGCTTTTAAAGGTGTTAGTTGGATATTCACTCGTATGTGCGCCAGTTCTGATTTAAATGTAATGGATTTTTTGAAACAGCTCAATCGAAAGGAAACTGCTGAGTTCATGCGCGTCCTTGGACAATATAAAGTTATGCAGCTCCTGGCCTTCTTTGAGAATAATGATGGCTAGTAAAGACAGGAGCAAAATAGGGCGCAACAACCGCAATAAGGGTAACATGTTAGAACGCATTACAGCAGATACTCTAAGTGAATGGATTTATGGCAGAACGAAAGTTTTGCGCAGGACACCATTGAGTGGTGGCTGGTCCGGTTCAAAGATGGGAGATGTAACAGTAGATCCTGAATTCCAACGTAAGGGAGTTTTTGTACCAAGTATCTATGTAGAATGCCGTAATTACCGTGGTATACTCCAACATAACTTTTTCACTTGGGTTTGCTATGCGAAGCCAAAGGAATTGAGTCTCTGGATCAAGGAGGTAGAGGCTAAATGTGACGGAAGACTACCAATGTTAGTACTGAAGGGAAAGAGCACTAAGCCTTGGGTATTGTTCATGAACCGATGGTTGGATAGTCGTCAGTATGTTGCATTGACCAAGCTTGATTCTTATATTATGTTTGTTCAACACCGACACCTAGGAATTGTGGTCCCATTGAAGTCAATGGGATCTGTTGGGAGAGCAGAGTGGTTTTTTGGAGAGAAAATTAGTGCCCATACTCCTCACATCAAAGGAGCTAGAAGGTCCGATCCTTGAACTGTCTAGGAGGTTTGAGCAGCCTAACTTGCACGAGAAGGTTCTGCAGCTAGTAGAGCCAATTGTCAAAATAACGGCAGACCAAAGGTGCCCTATGTACCTTCGGGATGATATGGAGCAGGAGTTACGTCTCTTGTTTTTTAGGCGTCTGCCTAACATTGTAGAATGCTATCGAAATGGCGAAGTCAAATCTGGTAATCTTGTAGATTACATTTTTGGTTTCTTCAGGATAGAAGCGAAGCATTGGCTTGAAGGGCAGATAAAAATAGAGTGCAAGTATGTTAGGATTGATGACACCAAGATCGAGCCTACTATTTTTCCGAAGACATATGAGAAGTCGAAATTGATTCGCAAGATCCGTTTAGCAATGGAAGCATTCTATCGCAGTAGATATAGAAGTAAGGGACAGGCAGATAGAGCTAGCAAATTCGCATATCTGATTTTGGATGGCAAGCGTCCGATTTTCGAAGGGAACAATCTAGTCAGATTCTTTGGCGGGAATGTAGAGTATGCCCGTCAGGCATACTCGACTGCTCTGGTTATCATTCGTCAAATCATTGAGTCACACTCAGAGGAGATGCGGTGGGCTTTGGGAGAGTAAGCTGGGACTTTGATGAGGAGCTAGGTGTTGGGCTTGTAGATTATGTTTGTTACAAGAATGACCAATGCTTCTTAGAAGAGCTTAGGCAATGGTTGGGAGATGAACATTTTATTGAGATGCTCAATCGTTTTGCTGGCAGCTATATCATACTTCCATCTAGCATGAAACTCCTTGGGATGTATTATGATTACCATTCAGCTATTGCACTCAAGAAGATGAGGATTGCTAGGAAGAAATGTGATTTGGTTGAACTAGTGAAACAGGAAACTGTTTTGACTAGTATTGCCAAGAAAACAAAACGTAAGTATGGCTGGTTGCTAATGAGATCTTCTATAATTCTTAAGGAGCTAGAAAAAACTAGGGAGTGGGCAAAAAAGATCAAGATGTGGAGAGCTAAGTATCTGGGAGGTAAGAATGAAAAGTGAGGAGAATGTGGCAGGAGGAGAATTTACATTCGAGGAGTATCAGGAATATGCAAAAGGATTTAGGAGCTACCCTAGCATAGGTGATTGTACCTTGACTTATCCTATACTTGGACTTGCTGGCGAGGCTGGAGAGGTCTCGAATAAGTACAAGAAGGTTTTCAGGGACAATGGCGGCTTGCTAAATAATGAGCAGAAAATAGGTCTGGCCTTGGAATTGGGGGATGTGCTTTGGTACCTTGCTATGATTGCAGAAGAAATGGGTATGAGTTTAGGGAGCATTGCAAGAATGAATATAGACAAACTAGTCAAACGTAAGGAAAGTGGGACAATTAATGGTTCCGGGAACAATAGGTAAGAGGAGAGGAGACGACATGACAGTCACTGAGGCTGAAACGAAATTGGTTATGTTGCATTCTTTAGTGAGTGAGAATGGTAGCGAAGAATTATATGGCAGCCTGATAGACTTTCTTGACAGAATAGAATTCGAGATCAGTAAGTGCCGTGTGTGCAATGGGAAGCAATATCTGATCTACAGTAATCCTTCCTTGGGGAATGGATATATCGAAAGGCATAGAGTACATAGTAACACTTGTATGTATGAATATCCTTGTCCAAAATGTAATGCTAATGGCACATTGATGAACCATTTAGTAAGCTGTGGCAGTTGTGGCATTGAGTATGAGTTCGAGGCATTTGAGATGGACTCACAGGATAGTCTGTGTCTCAAGTGCAAGGAATCTTTTGAGTCAAAGAATAGTCTGGTTCCAGTGGTACGTCCAGTTCGTACTGGCAGATGGCAACCAAAATTAGGTAGGGGCAAGGAAGTACAAAAGGAACAAGTCAAGAAACAAAAGAAAAAGTAACAGGAGGATTACTTGCTAATGAAAATCCAGCTCTATAAATCTACAGAACGATCTGCTCCTTGCAGGATTGCAAACCATGCAGATTGTATTGGCCTAGTAGTAAACCAAAAAATCATTATTGACATTGAAAATCCAGCTGAAAATCTGGCAGATTTGGTTGTGCAGATGTTAACAGATATAGAAAGTAGAGGCGGTATTTTAGCTTGTGGATGTGCGTGCCACAAACATGACTGATCTAAAGCAGAAGGCTTGGGACATCGTAGATGGTTTCTTTTTTAGCAGTTGCGGAAGTGGGTTGACTAAGAAGGATCTGTATGATGCTGTCAAATGCGTACTAGAAGACTCTGTAGTGAGTAATCCTGGGAGTTTCAAGGGCTGTGGTTACAATACAGATCCAGAGGATGGAGAAAATGACAAAGGCTGAACGCTTTAGGTATCTGATGACTATTGAAGCCCAGAAGATGACTCCTGAAGAAATTAATGAGCTTCGTAGTTAAATCAGAGATATTGACAATGCAGTTTGTTGGGAGACTACATGTGTTCATTCTGCCAAGCTACTTGATGAACTGATTAGCTACGATTGCGGAGATGGTTGCGAAACTGAGCCATTAGAGCAACGTTGCACTTTGCATCAACGCGACGATCTGAAAGCGCAGTTGGCGAAGTACATTCAGTTCAAAATACGTTGATTTCGCCTGTTTGGCACAAAATACTACATTTATTATGCCTACCGCGCCAAGGACTTACATATTTTTAACATTTAGCATATTATTTACGAAATAAACGGGAGGTAGGGGGGGTATAGTATTTGTAGAGTGAAAAAGGCCCCGCCGGGTCGGGGAGGAAACGAAAGTGGTTGAGGTGCGCTGATGAGAAGCTCGAACGCGATGCTCGAGAAGGCGGAAACCAAAGCCCGAAAGCTCTTCCGGGTCTACGTCGCGGCGGCACGAACCGGGACTGCTCGGGAATATCTCCGGGCTTCGGAGGCTTGGGGCCGGGCCCATTGCGAAGTGAACCGGATCGCCGGAGAGATCGTGGAGGCTCGCAAGGCGGCGCTTCGAGTGATGGGGCTTTGATCGAGGACCGTTGAACGCTCCTTCGGGAGCAGAAAGAACAGGCTGAAGATGGAAGCGAAAGCTCTGGCCGGGACGGTGACGCGATGA
>ERZ1292623.1260-Hain-H51-01um-R1-1260-length-24706-cov-11_pt1 | contig 24706 bp, 23 predicted proteins | sample MGYA00564398_ERZ1292623 | MGnify/ENA primary metagenome ERZ1292623 (study PRJEB36523, sample SAMEA6512633) | groundwater metagenome | collected 2019-01-07 | study: AquaDiva: Metagenomics assemblies of 32 groundwater samples | reverse complement strand
TGTTATTAATCTATCCTGTTATATCCATTTATATATTTTTGTTTTTTGTTTGTCAAGACCCTTGTTTTGCTCTTGGTGCCTACAGTGGTCTCGTTCTCCATTCTGGGAAGTCCAGTCTTCTTAATATTCTTTACTGTGATTTGAGTTACCTCATCATTCTGAACAAATACTTCAATACTTCCCCATCGAATATCATCTAAGGCTTCATTTATTTCGCTTAGTAATTGCGGAGTTTTTTTCGCCATACTATAAATTAAAAAATAATTTTAATAGATTCTTTTTTTCCTTTTATTTCTCCTATTGTTAGCATTAAGTTTTTGTCTGAATCGTTTATTGGAAACCCAAGTCTTGTAAATTTGGTGGATATTGCCTGAACCGCAACAGGGTCATTGTGGACATCCGCTGCAATCAATTCTTTTGAGCTATCGATTTGAAGCCTTACATAGTCTCTGCTGTTAATTTCGATTCCTTGAGTGAAGTTGTTTGAAACTTTAAGGTTTAAAATAAGAAAAGTTCTCCCCTTGACTGCTGTTGCTCTCTGTCCTTTTACAATTATTGAATCCTGAAGCTCTGCGGATTCAATTTTGTACTTTACTTTACTTATATCCTTACCTTTATCGTCTTTTAAAGGGAATTCAAATTCTTTATTTAAAATCTGTCTTGCCTTTGTTGCCGCTTGAGGAGGCCTGTCATCTTTATAGCTTGTTGAATTTTGGTTTAGCGATTTTCCAAGATAGAAAGAAAGAGTCAAAAGAACAACAGCAATAATAAGGAAAAGAAAACGGGAAGTATTCCTGTTTCTAAAATTTCTGTTTGGATATGAAGGATTAGTAAGAGAACTTCTGTTAATTAAACTATTTATTGTGTTTTTTACATTTTGCACTAAATTATTTAAAATTTGCAAAAATAAATTAAAATCTATCTTAAGCGTTGGTATATTAGTTTTTGGTATTAAAATTGTTTGTTTATTCCCAATCGTATCCATTTTCGTTTTGCCTAATAAAAACGCCCCTTTTGGGGGCAGAGAGTATAGTACGCGCACTATATCAAACTGAAATTTGCTTGTCAATACCCCTGTCTTTAAAGGCAAATCGAAGTTATTCAACAGAAACTTTAATTGCGGTAATATTGCTTAAGCTGTTTTTTTCAATATGTATTTTAACTTTAAATCCTGCCCATAATATTATATATGGCCTGTCAAATGAGGTAGTCTTATTGGCAAAGAGAATGGGATGGAATATACTTGCACCACCAAGGTCTTGATGATGGCGTTGGAATAGGAGTCGGACTTGGAGTTATAGAGGGAGTCGGGGTGGGGGTTAAAGTTGGTGTTGGCGATGGTGTTAGGGTTGGTGTGGGTGTCAAAGTTATTTGCGTGCATCCATCCAAAGCCTTACAGGCGTTTATTCTGCCATACGTCCAATAAAATCCTGTTCCCGGGATTTGGTCTGATGAAGACTGAAGTTTGTCACGCACTTGAAAGTTATTCCAATCCGGGTGAAATCCAAAAATAAGCCCTGCAAGCCCCGACACATAAGGAGCTGCCATGGAGGTTCCCGAAAAATATGTGTAGTCTCCTTTGTATGTCGAAATTATGGATACGCCCGGAGCAGCAACATCTACCCAAGATCCGTAGGTTGAAAAGCTTGCTTTTTTGTCATTCTGATCTGTTGCCGCAGTTGCTATTGAATTTGAATAATACGCAGGATAGAATCTGCTTGTGGAATTTCTGTTTCCTGCCGCCGCCACAACCACAGTGCCTTTATCCCAGGCATAATTTACAGCGTTTTGTAAAGTGAACGAAGAAGAGGTGCCTCCCAAGCTCAAATTTATGACTTTTGCCCCATTATCGGATGCCCAAATAATTCCGTTTGCAACCCAGGAGTAATAACCGGACCCGTTGTTATCTAAAACCTTAACCGACAAAAGCCTGCTGTCATATCCTGTTCCCGCGACACCTATATTGTTATTAGTAATACTTGATGCAATTCCGGCGACATGAGTTCCGTGTCCGTCTCCGTCAAAATCCGCATCTGTTGTAAAATTTGCTCTTCCTACGATTCTCCCAGAAAGATCCGGATGGGTATCATCTATTCCTGTATCAACGATTGCAATTTTTGTAGTTGAAGAACCGTGGGTAACATCAAAAGCCAAAGAAGCCTGAATTTTTGCAAGACCCCACTGATTAGAATAATAAGGGTCATTAGGAATTTCAACCTTTTGGACTTTAAAATCCGGTTCAATATAATCTATAAGTTTGCTTTGGGAGAAAATTTTAATTAGCTTGTCTTTTTTTTCAGCAGGAACACTAAATACAAAAGTATTGGGTAATTTTATTTTTTCTTTTATAGAGATCTTATGTGTTTTCAGTAAACTCTCCCTGGAAAAAGATGAGGCCGATTCTCTAAATTTTATGATTATTCTCTCCGGAGCTTTCGGAGGAGTTGGAAAGGTTATTGCCAAAACATAGGACTTAAAAAATATCAATCCTAAAATTGCAAGAACAAAAAATAAAAAAATGGACAGCCTCCTCATATTTTATTTGTAGCACTTAAGATTTATTTAGTCAAATATTTTGCTGAATACTGCCTTATACAATTGTATAATCTCAGACACAGACTATAAAAATGAGGAAATTAATCGAAAATATTATTCCATACATAATAGTTTTTATTGCCTCCATTCACTTTCCCACCGATCCCGATTTGGGATGGCATCTAAAATATGGGGAACATTTTTTTAAAACAGGGAGTATATTACGGGACAATATATTCTCTACGATGATGTCTGATTACAAATGGGTCAATCACTCTTGGGCATCTGATCTTTTAGTTTACATTTCGTTTAATACATTCGGGTTTTTAGGTGTTAGCCTGCTAGGGGGAGCAATAGTAACGCTAACATTTTATTTTTTTTCAAAAGCTTTTAATCTTTCATTTTGGGATAAGGCGTTTCTCTTTCCGATAGTATTATTTCTTGTAAAAAACGTTAATGCTGCATCTTTCAGATCACAGCTGATTTCATACCTTTTAACCGGAATTCTTTTTTACATCATCTCTCTTTATAATAAGAATCCCAAAAATCTTCTTTTTACAATCCCGTTGTTTTTAATATGGGCAAATTTTCATGGGGGATTTATTTTAGGACTAGTACTTCTTATTGGATATTTAGGAATAAAAAAAATCATAGAATTTAAAAATAATCCGGATGTAAAATCTTTACCAAAATTAATTAGACTAGAAGCAGCTATTGTCGTAGGCATTTTGATTGCAACACTAATTAATCCGTTTGGGTATGCAGTTTACCTAGAATCACTAAATCATTTTGGAAATCCATGGTTAAAATATGTATCTGAGTGGTCATCTTTTTCCGATCTCTCATCTCAATGGTGGAATCTAATAATTTTTATGAATTTATATTTAATAAGCATTGTGATTCTTTTCTTAACAGGGAAATTAAAAAATAGACTTCCAATTGTTATTTTGATACTCCCATTCCTGGCTTTATCATTTTATGAACGCAGATATGCATGGTCGATGTACTACATTTCTTTTCCTGTCCTTTTAGCAATTTCAGATTTTTTTAAACCTAGCTCAAAGTCAAACCAAGTAATTTTCGCCAGCATACTAACTATAATATCTCTAGTTTTTATTTTAAACTCCAAAATTCCTACTGAAAAATATTTTACAATGAATTGGCAGGAATATTGCAAGGCGCCTGCCAACCTTTGTTCTTATGGTGCAATAAATTTTATTTCAAAGAATAATCTCTCAGAAAATTTGTCTACTCCATACAGTTGGGGCGGTTGGATGATTTGGCACTATCCTAATATTAAGCCCAGCATAGATGGCAGAATGCACTTGTGGAGAGATGAAAAAGGCTATAGTGCTTTTGCAGAATACTACACTAATGTTCAAGATTGGGAAACTATTGATAAATCTTCCTATGATGTCGTTTTGGCTCTAAAATCAAAGCCCATATACAAGAGGTTGCTAGAGCTCAATAGAGAGAAGAAATGGAGGATTGTCTATGGAGATGAAATTTCCGCAATATTTGTCAGAAATTAACTTCTTACTTTACCGTAACACTTTTAGCCCTTCGACTCACCGCTCAGGACAAAATCCTATTTAACAGTAACGGATTTTGCAAGATTGCGCGGCTTATCAGGATCAAGTTTTCTTTCCAATGCCAGGAAGTATGCAAGAAGCTGAATTGGCACAATTTGAGCAATAAAGCTTCCATCTTTCAGATCTTCAACCTTAATCCAATATTCAAATGCATTGGAATTTTTATGAGAAACTCCTATTGTAAATCCCCCCCGGGATTTCACCTCCATTGCGTTTGAAATAATAGAATCATAAGTTTCATCATTTGGAGCAAACACAACGCAAGGAGTACCATTTTCTATCAAAGCAATTGGCCCGTGTTTTAATTCTCCGCCTGCCAATCCTTCAGATGAAATATAGCTTACTTCTTTTATTTTAAGCGCTGTTTCTAGAGCAGATGAGAACGAAACTCCTCTTCCTATTGCATAAATTCCTTTTGACCCTTTTAGCTTTACCGCTAATTTTTTTATCATATCTACATTTTTTTTGTCCAAAAGTCTGCCTGCCTCATCTGCAGTTTTTTCAAGGATTTGTTTCCCTTCAGAAAGCTTGCTTGTCATGGAAAAAACTAAAAGCAATAATACCGATAGCTTGGCTGTATAAGCTTTGGTAGATGCAACTGCAGTTTCGACTCCCGCATTAAGCAAAATATTAAAGTCACTCATTCGGTATATAGATGACCCTTGCGAATTAGTAATTGCACCTATCTTACTTCCTCTTTCTCTTGCTCTATTTAAAGGTTCTATTACATCAATGGTTTCTCCGCTTTGAGACAGAGCGATTACTAGACTATCTTTCGTAAGAAAATGCTCTAGATAATTAAACTCTGATGCAACAGAAGTATTTACATGTTTGTGAACTGCCCTTGAAAAAAGATACACACCCGCCAATGCGGCATAATACGCTGTACCTGCGCCTATAAAAAAAGTCCCGCGCGCATTTTCAACCATTTTTGAAAAACTTTCTATTTGTTTATCATAATTCCTTGCAATATTTCTGATAATATCTGGCTGCTCTGATATTTCTTTTATCATAAAATGATCAAATCCGCTTCTTGATGCATGGGAAATTTTAAAGTCAATCTTTTCAATTTTTGCCTTGATATTATCACCCGTTGCTAAGGACATGATAATTATTTTCTTATTTAATACTGCCATTTGATCATCCTCTAAGAAAATAATTTTATTTGTATGGCTTGAAAGTCCTGACACGTCTGACGAAATAAGAAAACCATTCTTTGTTATTCCTATAACAAGAGGCGATCCATTCTTAGCAGCAATTATTTCTAGGGAATTTGCATTGGCAACTACTATCGCGTTTAGTCCTTTTAATTTATTGAATGCGTCTCTAACCGCTGACGTAAATCCCTTTTTTTTAAAAAATTCTTCAATAAGATGAGGTATTGTTTCCGTGTCGGTTTCCGAGATAAACTTATGACCTTTTTTTATTAAATCCTTTTTAAGTTCTTCGAAATTTTCAACAATTCCATTGTGAACAACAGAAATTGTTCCTGTGCAGTCAAGATGCGGATGTGCATTTTTTTTTGTAACTCCTCCATGTGTCGCCCAACGGGTATGTCCTACTGCAAGACTTGAGTCTTCCTGGGATTTTAATTTTGCATCACCAATTTTACCGACATGTTTTTCGACTTCAAATCTATTTTTGATTTTTGATTTTTGATTTTTGATTTTGTACGCAATTCCCCAACTGTCATAACCTCTATATTCTAAAAGTTTTAATCCATCTAGCACAATTTGCGAAGCATTAGTCTTATGACCAACATAACCGAATATTCCACACATATTAATTATTTTTTACTATAGATACGATTTTATTCAAATTTTTAATTTCTGCATCAGGAGTAAAGTTTTTAACTTCTTTCTCAAAAAAAGCAAATCTTCCTCTTTTTATCCAAATTGTATAAACATTTTTGTCTATTTGTTTTGCTTCATAAAGAATCGGCAAGACATCATCAATTAGAAAAACTCTATAATCTTTATATTTTTCTAGAACAGGCTTAAGTTCCTTGATTTTATAAGGAAAAATATGAATATGATTTTCATGGAAGAAGTTTAGAATTTTTTTGATTTTTTCTCTCTGGAAATTTTTATCACCTCCTGAAAAAATTCCAATAGTTAAGTTTTTATCCTGATATATTTTTTTCAGAATCTCTTCAACCTCTTCGTATAAATGCTCATGTAGCTCTTCTTTTTTAACATAAATATCAAGAAAGGCTATGGGAATGTTTGAATCAAATTTTTTGTTAACATCTGAGATGAAAGAACCGGGATCGAAATATCCTATTTTCTTTCTTGATTTAAAATAAATTCTATCCAAAACTTTTTCTACGTTTTTATATTTATCATCCTTAAGATGTTTTTTAATTTCACTGAGTATTCTTTTTCTGAATTTAAGAGAGTTAAACAGAGTATAGTCGATATCAAAGAGGATAACTTTCTTCATTTACTTTTCTGTGATTATTTCCTGAAATTTGGAGTAGTATTTGGTGTTTGATGCTACATTTTTTTGAATTACTGTAGAGGGGCCTATCACGGAATTTTCTCCGATTATAACACCTGGCATAGTTGAGCATTTTATCCCAACTTTTACATTATTACCAATAATCGTGCCTAAGCTCCTTAAATGTGTGTCAATTTTTTCATCTTTTATTTTTGTTTTTACTGATTTTCTGTCAAGTCTAACATTAGCCGTTGCGAATTGCGCTCCTATTCTTACGTCTTCTCCCACTACGGAATCTCCTATAAATCCTGAGTGGGCTTTGCTATTTTTCATTATTAAGGTATTTTTAACTTCCATATAAGCACCTACTGTACAGCCCCCCTCAATATCAGTACCGCCTCTTATTATTGCGTTATTCCCAATAGTAGAATTCTTTCCGATAAAGCATGGGCCCTTTATTTTTGCGCCTTCCATAACCGTGACATTATCTTCAATTATTACATCTCCTATAATCTCGGCGCTTTTTGCAATCTTAGAATTTTTTTTAATACTCTTACCTTTTATTTTTGAAAGAAGAAAATTCTTAACCTCAAGTATGTCCCATGAATATTTAAGCGAGGGCGCTTCGGCGCTTGTCAAGACAATCTTTACATCACCATTTTTAGCTGAAATTGATATTGCGTTTTCAAGCTTGTAATGTTCGTCTGGAGTATCCCTCAGTGTCTTAAAAAAATCTTTTGAGAACAAATATGTACCTATCAATCTTATATTAGATACCGCATCTTGTCTTGAAGGCTTCTCAATTAGATCCAAAACCCTGTCTTCTTCAACTTTCAAAACTCCATATTTGCCAACTTCATCCTGATTCTTACCTACCAAAACAACCTTTACTTTTCCATTTTTTTTGACAAGCATTCTGTCTTTGTATTCGTCAAAATCTACCCGCGACGCATTCAGGAGGAAAAAATCACCCCTTATCAGTTTCTCTGTAAGCAAAAGTCCGTTACCAGCCCCCGTAGGATCTTCCTGAACTACATAATCTATTCTTGCTCCATAATCATTTCCATCTCCTAAGATTTTTTTAATTTCAGAATCTTCTGAAACAACCAGTATGATTTCTTTAATTCCTGACCTCACAACGGACTCTATTGTATGTATCAAAATAGGCTTTCCCATAACTGATACCAAAGACTTATGAGAAAAACTTTCGTTATATGGTGAGAATCTGCTTGATTTACCTGCTGCAAGTATTACTGCCTGCATATTATTCCTTCTCTCTCCTGATTTTTGCACCCAGAGTTTTTAATCTTTTTTCAAATCCTTCATAGCCTCTATCAAGGTGCTCTATTCCAAAGATTATACTCTCTCCTGCTGCAGATAAAGCGGCCAGCACTAAAGTAGCACCTGCCCGCAAATCTGAAATTTCTATTACCCCATTGTGAAGCTCCATAGGTCCTAAGATTCTTGCTGCATGCTTATACTCCGGTTTATTATCTTCGTAATTAAAATTATAAAAAGAATTTGGGTTGTTGATTTTTGGATTAAAAAGTTCAATATCTGCTCCCATTTTTTCAAGCTCTCCGACATAGAAAAATCTATTTTCATATACTCTTTCATGGATTGTCGATATTCCGTTTGCCTGTGTCATCATGACCGCCCATGGACCCTGCCAATCCGTCATAAAACCCGGATAAAAACCTGTAGTTATGTCTGTAGGTTTAAGTTCTCCTTTATAAAAAAACCTAATTTTATTTTTACTTATTTCAAGACCTCCGCCTGTTTTCTTAAAAACATCAATAAATTCTTCAAGTCCGCGGACATTAATATTTTCGATAAAAATATCTCCCTTAGTCATTACAGATGCGATCGCAAAAGTAACGATCTCATTCCTGTCAGATGGAATTGTAAACTTTGCTCCATGAAGTTTTTCAACTCCATTTATTGCAATTGTCCTGGGTTTTATTCTTTTTACATCTGCTCCCATGAGGTTTAAAAATTCTATTAAATCATCAACTTCGGGTTCTTGAGCAGCATTTTCCAGAACTGTTTTTCCTTTTATCAATACTGAGAGAAGAATTAATGTCTCAGTGCCCGTGTGAGTATTTTTTTCAAATTTATACTTGATCGGCTTAAGCTTCTCGGAAACATTTAGATAGAAGAATCCGTCTCTGCTTTTATAAGAAACTTCAACTCCCATTTCTTCAATCCCTCTTATGATTCTGTCTATAGGCCTCGCTCCAATTCGGCACCCTCCGGGATTTGGTATTAGCGCCTTCCTAAGTCGCACCAAAAGAGGTGCTAGGAACATTGAAGACGTACGTATCGCTGCTGCCTTATCAAGAGAAATTTTAGATTTCTTTAAATTTTCCACTATCACTCTTGCGGTATGATCTTTAATATCTACGCTCCCCCCCAACTCTCTGATAATATCTGCCATTACCATAAAATCCGAAATCAAAGGAATATTCTCGATTACTACTTCCTCATCTGTCAAACAAGAGGCTACTAGCACCTTAAGAGCTACGTTTTTAGAACCGGACACGGTAATTTTCCCTTTCAATTTTCTCCCTCCTGTTACTATAAATTTATCCATACAAATAAACTAAAAACTTAGAACTAATAACTAAAAATTTAACCATTAGATTTTCGTTATCAACTTTTCGTTAATCTTATATATATCTCCAGCTCCCATAGTTATGATGACATAGTTGTCATCAAATTGGTTTTCAGAGATATATTCTACCACATCTCTGACTGAGGGAAGATACTCTACATTGTTATGATACGCGCTCATTTTATTTACTAAGATCTTTGATGAAACAGATTCATCTTTTTCCTCCCGAAGAGATGGATAAATATCAGAAACTACTACAGCATCCGCATTAGAAAAAGCCTTTAGAAAGTCGTCGAATAGTGCTTTTGTCCTTGAATAAGTATGAGGCTGGAAAATACATACAATTTTTTTATTATTGTAATTCTCGTGAAAAGCCTTCAATGTTTTTCTAATTTCTGTAGGATGATGAGCATAATCATCAAAAAGTAGCGCGCCGGATGCGAGTCGTCCTATGTATTCAAATCTTCTCTTTGCACCTTTATAATTTTTAATTCCGGCTTTAACTTTTTCAATCGAAAGCCCTGTCTCAATTCCGGCTATAACTGACGCCAAAGCATTTAATGCGTTAAATTCTCCGGGAAGATTTAACACAAACTCTCCCAATGATGTTCCCCGTGAATTTACCCAAAAAAAAGACTCTCTATTATCCTCTTTAAACTTTTCAATACTATAGTCATTGGTTGGAGAAAAGCCATAAGTTATTTTATTACCCGAAAAATCATTAATTAGTTTTTTATTTTCGCCGTCGTCTCCGCAAATAATTAGAAGTTTCTTAGGATTTGCATTTGCGAAAGATAAAAAATCTCTTCTCAGTATTTCGACATTTTCGAAAAGGTCGGGATGATCAAGTTCGATATTTGTAATTACAAGAATTTCCGGATGCTGCCATAGGAATTTCGGAGTTTTGTCGTATTGAGGCTCTGTGGCATATTCATCCGCCTCAGCAATGAAATATTTTCCTTTTCCTAAATGCCCGGGGAGTCCGAGCGATGCAATCTCAGAAGTTCCTATGATATACGAGGGATCCAGATTTCCATCTTTTAATATTGTGGCGATCATAGCTGCTGTTGTAGTCTTTCCATGTGAGCCTGCAATTGAAATTCCCATAAAATTTTTACCGAATACATCTCCTTTCATAAACTCTCCCACGGCCTGCCCTTGCGTCCAAACAGGGATATTTCTCTCTTTTGCTTCCAAAACCTCGGGATTGTCAAAACCTCCATGCGCTCCCGTTGTTATGACCAAATCTGACTCATCAATATTGCTCCTGGAAAAACCTACCAACGGCGCTATATTTACTTTTTGCAAAGCCTTATCAGTAATAAATTCTTCATTTATATCAGAGCCGGTTACTTCAAAACCCGCTTCTTTTGCGACGATAGCAAGAGGAGTCATGCCGACGCCTTTTATTCCTACGAAATGTATATTTTTAATTTTTTTCATATCTTCGATCGAGCGCTTTTTTTACAGCTTCATATTCATCCCAGGGAACTTCACCTTTGCCATAATTCATAGACTTCTCATGAGCCTTTCCGGTTATAAGAACAAGATCATTCTCCCCCGCAATATCAATTGCAGTAATTATAGCTTTCTGTCTGTCCGGAATTTTTAAGATACTGCCCTTTTCCATCTTTAATTCTGAGTCTTTGACTCCAGTCAGAATATCTCTTGAAATTTTATCAACATCTTCGCTTCTGGGATCTTCTGCCGTTACAATCATAATATCGCAATATTCAGAAGAATACTTTCCCATCTCTGGCCTTTTCGTTCTGTCTCTTTGCCCGGCTGAGCCAAATACATGTATTATCCTACCCGAGACTTTTTCTCTTAACACTTTAAGAATTTCCTTTATAGAATTTGGCGTATGGGCAAAATCAATCATTACCGCAAAATCCTCATCATAAACCATATCCTGCCTTCCCAAAGGTGATTTGAAATCTAATATAGCTTTTCTTATCTGTGCAGACTTTATTCCCAGAAGCCTTGCCGAAGTTATAGCTGCGAGTGTATTATATGTGTTAAACTCTCCCAGCATATTACTCTTAAACTCAAAATTCTCAGGATTAACGTCTGCCGTTTTAGTAAGTCCGTAAGTAACAACCCTTGCTGGGCGCCTGCCCATTAATTTCCTTAACTCGGGCATTAAGATTTTATAAGACCGGTCATCTTTATTTACTACCGCGTCTTTGGATTTCTGGAAAAGCTTGAGCTTTGTTTTTGCGTACTTTCTGTAGTTTTTGTGATAATCCAAGTGTTCATGGCTTACATTTGTTATAACACCGACTTCAAAATTTATTCCATATATCCTAAACTGATCAAGCGAATGGGAAGTCACTTCAAGCACAAGGAATTTTTTCCCGTTTGTACCTCCTCGCTCTACTGCCATTTTGATAAATTTCTGAAGAGCAAAAGGAGATGGAGTGGTTACATGAAAAGGCAGAGAGTAATCCTTACCGTTTATTACAGCACCCACTGAGGATATCATTGAGACTTTTGTGTCTGAGCTCTTCAAGATATTATAGATAAGAGAAGCAGTGGTAGTCTTGCCGTCTGTTCCCGTAACTCCTATGACAGTAAGGTTTCTTGAAGGAAAACCATACCAAAGATTTGCCCCTATGGCCATGGCTAAATGATAGATATTTTTAATTTCTTGAAACATAGCTTGATATTATACCTTTTTTCTGTCTTGTAATCTATTATTCGGTTGGTGAGATCCCGTAATACAAAAGAAGCTGTCTTGCGATATCGAAAAAAACAGGAGCAGCGGTCTCAGCACCATATATCGAAGTTGTAGGTTTATTGAAAATTACAAGCATTGCGAATTTCGGATTGTCTGCCGGTGCATACCCGATAAAAGAAGCTACTGTCTTATTGGGATCGTAATGGCCAGCAATAGGAATTGATGCTGTTCCGGTTTTCCCCGCAATTCTATATCCCTTGACTCGCGCATAAGAAGCTTCTCCCTTATTCACAGCATTTACAAGCATCTCAGTCATTACTTTTGAAGTGTTTTCCGAAATAGTTCTTCCCAGAGCTTTCGGAGCAATTTTTATAGTTTTTCCCTCCGGAGTCTGTATTTCTCTTACTACGTGAGGCTCCATTCTTATGCCTCCGTTTGCAATAGATGAGAAAGAATCAAGGAGTTCTATTGGAGTTACTGAAATTCCCTGTCCAAAAGCTCGCGTCGCAAGATCTGCCTCATACCATTTATCCTTTGGCGGCAGCGCCTGATAGACCTCTCCCTGAAGGTCTATTCCTGTTCCCGTCCCGATGCCAAATTTAGTCAGATAGTCTGTCATTCTGTCGGCTCCAAGCTTCTGTCCTACGAAAACCATTCCGGTATTATCAGAACGCCTTATCACATCAACCATATTTATGTCTTTAAAATATTCATCATTCCATGTACGAATTTCATACCCGCCTACTGAGACCGGCTTATCGCAGATGCTGCACTTCGTTTGAGGTTTTACAATTCCAGCATCAAGAGCCGCTGACATTATGAGAGGCTTAAGAGTCGATCCTGGTTCATATAAATTTGATATCGAAGGGTTTTTATATAAACTTGAGTCAAACTTTCCATACTCAGATGGAGAAAAAGAGGGAAAGGAAGAAAGAGCTATGATATTTCCGGTTTTAGGCTCCATTACAGCCACTATTCCTCCCGCCGCGCCGTATTTTTTTATTCCTTTTTTTAGCTTCTCGTCTGTGATGAATTGAACAGCTCTGTCAATATTTAAAACCAAAGAATTCCCTTTTAGATTTTCAGGATTACTGCTTGCTTGCGCAAGTACCGGACGCCCCAGCGCATCAAAGACTTCAATAACAGCTCCTTCTTTTCCGCGCAAGAGCCTATCATAATAGCCTTCGAGTCCAAAGTACCCTTTATCTTTCCCCAAATCATCTTTCCCTACAAATCCAAGAAGATGTGCAGCCATAGAGGCCTCAGGATAAAACCTCGTGAACGTCTCTTCAAAATCTACTCCCTGAATCCTTAAATCTTCTATCTTCTTTTTCTCTTGCGTATCAATACCGGTTTTTAATGATATCCAATACTTGTCCATAGAGAGCTGAGAACTTACTGAGGCCTTATCAATACCAAGTTCTGAGGATAAAATTATGGAAGTTTCATTCTTATTCTTTATTTGCTTTGGATTTGCAAATACTAAATAAGAAATTCTATTGGTTACGATTTGGAAATTGTCTGATGTTTTTATTTCTCCGCGCTGAGGCAGTATATTTATAGACCTTTCGTACTGGGATTGTCCAAGACGCGAGAGATCTTCTGCCTTAACTACCTGCCAGTAAAAAAGTCTGGATAAGACGGCTAGGAAGGCAAGAATCAGGATAATAAGAACTGCCCTGTATCTCCATATCATACATTCGGTAAACTCAGTATGACCCTGAGCTTATGCCGAAGGGTCATGGCTTTTTTGCCAAAGGAATAGATTTATTAAGCGAAATAATAGACTTACTTTCTGCAAATCCCAAACTAGAGGCTTTTGAGGCTACATAATTGAAAGAGCTTATTGAAAGAAGTTTTTGTTTTACATTTATATTCTGGATTTTATAGTACGCTATGTCTGTTTGAATCTGATCAAGTGCGATTCCCGAAGTAGAAATTCCATTTGACACCACAACACGCATAATAGAAAGACCAACTATACATAAAACTATTATTATTAAGACAGAAATTGGTTTTTTCATACTTCGATTTTACTCAGCATGACCCTGAGCTTGCCGCACATTCGGCTAGGCTCAGTGCGGCGCCGAACGGGTCATATTTTCTTAAAAATTCTCAATTTAGAACTTCTACTCCTACTATTGTTTTTAATTTCTTCCAAACTTGGAATAATTGGTTTTTTTGTTAAAATTTCTCCTATTCCTTTTTTTTCGTATTCCTCAAACGTTTTTTTTACAATTCTGTCTTCAAGTGAATGAAAGCTTATTATTAAAAGATTTGCGCTTTTATCCAAAAGGTCTATTGCTTTGGGCAAAACTTCCCTTAGATTATTAAGCTCATCATTTACCGCAATCCGCAAAGCCTGAAAAATTTTGCTTAGAATTCTTGCTCGTTCAAAGGCTGATACTTCATGGTCATTACCCAATATTGCCCTTAGGAGATCATCTGTTGTCTCAAGCTTTTTTATTCTACGGGCGCTAACAATACGCTCAGAAATCCGCCGAGAAGAATATTCCTCACCCAATTTATTAAATAGTTCATTAAGTTCTCCTTTCGTAAGTATTTGTAAGAGATCCGCAGCTTTTATAGATAAATTTTTATCCATCCTCATATCAAGCGGACCGTTTTTTTGATAACTAAATCCCCGTTCGAGCGTATCTATCTGATGACTTGATACCCCAAGATCAAGAATTATCCCCGAAACTTTATCAAAATTATTTAAATGTGCAATTGTGTCTATGTCCTTGAAATTTCCGCAGAATAGTGTCAGATTCTCTGAATTATCAATTTGTGTAATTCTGTCTCTTACAAAATCTAGTGCGTCTTTATCTACGTCAATTCCAAGGACCTTTCCTCCCAGTTTTAATATCTCTTCTGTATGCCCGCCTCCGCCTAATGTCGCATCGATATATTTTGAGTCTTTTCGGACATTCAGATATTCTATGACTTCTTTTAAAAGTACAGGCTTATGAAAGTTATTCATCGCCCTTTTTCCCTGCCTTGCTCGCCTCGTTGCGAAGCGGGCCGGCAGGCAGGTCTTCTTTATCAACTAATCTCTGTGATATTCTGTCTATGTTCTTCTCTAAATTGCCTCTATACTCTTCCCAGCGTTTTTTGTCCCAAACCTCCACGTATCGTGACAGCCCTAAGAATACAATCTCGTTTTCAATTTTTGCAAACTCTCGTAAGTAAGAAGGTATGATAAACCTTCCTTTACTATCGAGTTCCAAAGAACTTGCTCCTCCGAGGAGAAATCGTTGAGTTTCTCTAGCTTCTGATTGGATAAAAGGTTTTCCCTCTGTTCCTTCGAGTAGTTGTTTCCAATTTTCTTCCGATACGATAATGAGCGAGTTTTCATAGCCTAAAGTGACGATAATTTTATCACCAAGAATTGCCCTGAATTTCTTCGGCATTCCGGTTCTACCCTTTTTATCGACGTTTGATTCAAATTGACCAATAAGCATAAGTAGTAATCCTCTTTCTTATCCCACTTTGTACCATTTCTTCCCACTTTAGTTCATTTTGAGATATTTTCAGAAGCGTGTCAATAGGCAGAATTGACGAAATAGTGTGATTTTATAATCCAAAACACAATATGTAGGAAATTTGTTTGAGGAAAATTTAAGAGGTTATTCTTCCAGCGTTTTTTCTACCTGATAGGCCTTGCCGTCTGTTTTTATCACTTTTATAATTATTTTTATATTCGAAATTTCCTCGTCATAATGACAGACATCTGAGCAAGTTCCCAAAACTATTTCTTTTTTTATCGAGCTTCCTTTTATATCCACTGTGCCTATGACTCCTCGAGGAATATCGTCCTTTGAATTGTATGAAAGCTGGTATTCAAGCGACTTTATATCTTCAACTTTGCTAATTTCCATAATGACTCTCTGACCATCTTCGCCCAGCGTCAAAGATAGGCCTATTTCTTCAGGAGAGAGGGCTAAGACTTGTTCTTCTTCAATTCCTGAACTTGCAGGCTTATTATTTTTGTTCGCTGATAAAACAAAAAAACCCCCGGCAATTATAACGGCCAAAACCACAACTGCAATCCCTACTAATATTTTCTTATCTTTTAAAATTTTATTCATTCTTTTATTTATTACAGATATTTACCGCTGTGTCAACTATGCAGCTAGAATTTCCGATAGAGCTCTGTATATATACTCCTCAGATTGAACCAGATCTCTTATTGGATGCTTCCTTGTTAAGCAATTCGTACAATAGCCCTGAGGCTCGCCATCTATCGAATCTATAAGCCCCTCTAGGCTTAAGAAATAAACCTTACTTGCTCCTATTTCCTTTGCGATTTGCTCAGCAGTTTTAACCTTATATTCTGACCCCCATTCTTCCAAAGCCTTCAATTCAGAGCGAGATGCAATATTTACGCCCAAATCACAAGTCTCAATAAACATAGGGGATCCAAGACCAAGGCAAACTTCCCCTACTCCGGCTTGAAACAACTTTTCTATAACAACAGGCGTTGTATTTCCTCTTATAAGAGAGTCGTCTATTAAAATCACCCTAAGACCTCTTGCCCTTTCTGATACAGAAAACTTCCCCTTAAGTACTGCAAGTCTATCTTCATTTTTATCCTCTATGAAACTTCTTATTCCATCTCTATATCTATCTTTAATTATAATTGAACTATAATTGCTCCTTCGTAATTCATTTGAGTAGCCATTTGCTATTTCCAATCCCGAATCAGGGATTCCTACAACGACAAAACCTTCGGGAACTGGAAACTCACGGGCAAGTCTTTGTCCCATTCGATATCTTATTTCTGAAACTTCAAATTCACCTTCTCTAGAATTAGGATGTCTTATGTAAATAGGCTCAACAATACAGCGCGCGGTTTTTGTATTGGGAAAAACTTGCATAAATTCTATTTTTCCGTCTGGAGTGATATGAACCATTTCTCCATTTCTTAGCTCACGCCTATCATGAACGCCTTTCATATCTTCAAATCCATGAGTTTCGGAAACTACTGCTGCTCCATCAAAAGTCTTTGCGAAAACCAAAGGTCTAATTCCTAATGGATCTTTTATTCCAAATAGATCACCTTCATCTGTCGCTATAGCAAGTGAATAGGCTCCTTTTACTCCAGCTAGTCCGTTTACTATTTTTTGTTTCCAATTTTCTCCCTCCGCTTGCAAGATTCTCCAAGCAAGAATTTCACTGTCTGTATCCGACTGAAGTTTAGTTCCGGGAAGAAGCTGATCCTTTAAGGGACCTAGATAATGTTCGGGAATGTTTCCATTGTGAGCCAGAGCAATACTTCTTCTATTTTGCTTAACTACATAAGGCTGTAAGCATAGCACCTTTTCTGCCTCCGGCTTGTCTTTACTGCCCGTAGTTGCATATCTATCATGGCCAATCGACAGAAAACCACTCAGGGAATATGTTTGAACAGAATCCTGATGAAAAACATCAGATACTAAACCTATGCCCTTATGCAATCTAAAATCTCCACCGAAAGAGTCGTAAGTCGCAATTCCACTTCCTCCTTGCCCTCGGTTTTGTTGTTTATAAATGGAACGAATGGTATCCCTAGAGACGTCACGACCATTAAAACTTATAATTCCTGAAACAGCACAATGATCTTGAGGCTTGTCAAATTCTATAGTGGGAATTAATTTTTCATGCATCCGTTATTCCTGCCGTATAAAGGATGATAATTTATCTATTTTTACCCTTTCCTGTTTCATTGTGTCGCGGTCGCGTACTGTTACGGTCTTATCTTCAAGGCTTTGAAAATCGACTGTTATACAGTAGGGAGTACCAATTTCGTCCTGGTAAAAATATCTCTTTCCTATGTTGCCTCTATCATCAAAAGCAACACTTCCAATTTCCTTCTTAAGATTATCATAAATTGTTTTTGCGAGTTTTGTCAACTCCGGTTTATTAGATAGAAGCGGAAAGACTGCGGCTTTAATAGGAGCAAGCTTCGGATGAAGTTTCAAAACCACTCTCTTCTCTTCTTCAGCATAACTATCCACAAGAAATGCAACAATTGCGCGACCGACTCCCACTGATGGTTCTATAACGTACGGAGTAAACCTTTTTCCTTTCTCTTCATCAAAATATGAAAGGTCTTTTCTTGAATGCTTGCTTTGCTGGGTAAGATCGTAATCACCTCTGTTTGCAATTCCTTCTAGTTCTCCAAAGCCCATAAACGGCCAATTGTACCAAACTTCTGAAGTTCCTCTGGAATAATGCGCAATGTCTTCCTTTGGAAGATCGACAGTCTTAATATTTTCTTTTTTAATTCCGAGATTTAAATACCAATTAAGCCTTTCTTTTTTCCAGTATTCAAACTTTTCCTTATCCGTCCCAGGCTCTACGAAATATTCAAGCTCCATCATTTCGAACTCGCGGACTCGGAATAAGAAATTGCCCGTAGTTATTTCGTTCCGGAAACCTTTACCAATCTGAGCGATTCCAAATGGTATCTTAACCCGCATGGTGGATAGAACATTTTCAAAATTGATAAAAATTCCCTGTGCTGTCTCTGGCCTTAAATATGTTTTGTTCTCTTCATTATCAAGTGGTCCCACGAAGGTCTTAAACATGAGATTAAACTGCTTTACATCTGTCCAATTAACTTGCCCTGAGCCTGTCGAAGGGTGAGTCTTGGCGTGCGCTTCAATATCTTTCGTGTGATCTGCACGGAATCTTTCATGGCAGATCTTACACTCTACGAGTGGGTCTGTGAAGGATTTTATGTGACCGGATGCCTCCCAAACCTTTGGATGGGCAAGAATAGAACTATCTAAGCCAACGATATCATCGCGGGATAAAACCATCGACTTCCACCATTCATTCTTGATATTGTTCGCAAGAAGCACACCCAGAGGTCCCAGATCCCACACTCCATTGAGCCCTCCATAAATTTCAGAGTTCTGAAAAACAAAACCCCGCCTTTTACACAAAGATACTATTTTCTCCATTAAATTTGAATTCTTATCTTGCTTATCCATAATTAATATCTAAAACTCGGATCGCCGCAACCTGCCTGCCGGCAGGCAGGTCTTCTCCATTACATTCTCAGCCATATGCGTATGATACCAGAAATCCGAACTCAATTCTATAATATTTTCTGTACCAATTTGTATGTGTTGCCATTTTTTAGAAGTCCCATATATGAGGCGAGAGACTCTTTTGAATTATTGTATTTTAATCTTCTAAACATACGCCTCTTAGTGGAAGTCCGCAAGACTCTGTGATGATGAAAATTTATCCATCCGAGAAAATCTACACCAGAATCAAGTGTTTTTATAAAAACCTTGTCGGGATGAAGTTCAAGTTTAAGATTATTCTTTAAGAAAACCACCAATATACTAGTATATTGGTATAATTTGTCTTTATTTGAATCTAGAATTACAAAATCATCGGCGTAGCGAATAAAATATTTAACTTTTAAGTCTCTTTTAATAAATTGGTCGAGTTCATTCATATAAATATTTATAAAAACCTGGCTTGTGACATTTCCCAAGGGAAGACCAATGCCCATATCATTTCCTGTATGGAAGCTATCGATCACATTATTTAAAAGCCACATAATGTTTTCATCTTTGATATGTCTTCCTAGAATACTTTTTAGGACTTTATGATTGATTCTTGCGAAGAACTTTCTAATGTCGCACTTTAAAACCCAGACCGCCTTAGTGTTATTTTTAGATACCTTTCTTGATAGCTCTCTGAAGCGGTTTATTGCCCCGTGCGTTCCTTTATCAACTCGGCATGAATATGAGTCATAGACGAATTTCTTGTCAAAATATGGGTATAGAACTCGATAAATTGCATGATGGACAATTCTATCGGCAACAGATGCTTTATGAATATCGCGCGGCTTAGGATCATTAATCTTAAAAGCGTAATATGGTCCCGTGGCGGTATTTTTTGTTCGATAATTCTCTATAAAGCTTAAGAATATTGTCCATGAACCTAATTGAAAACTTAGAGACATCTTTTCGTTTTCTTTTGCCTCTTAAAAATTCTTGGAAGGAGATAAGCAGATTTTCTAAAGAAATGATATCATTGTATTTAATATGGGGCGTTCTTCCTCTCTCTCTCTCTCGAAAGCGCCTCGATCTTGAATCGAGTCAAAGAGGGATACTTGATATGGCTTAATATTCTTCCTCATATTCCAAAAAGCTCTCGTTATACGATAGGATCTAGAGTTGAGAACATATTTCTTGACTTACTAGAGCTTTCATACACAACATATTTTAACCAAAAAGAAGAAAAGGCACATAATTTATCCATTTGCATTTCCAAATTAGATGTTCTTAAGTTTCTTATTTCCATAATGTGGGAAGGAAAACTTATTTCACATAAGCAATATGAGGATATTGCTAAAAGACTTGATGAAATCGGCAAAATGTTCTGGGGTTGGAAAAAAAGCTTGGACTCCCCAGAAAAGAAAAACCGCACCTTTTAAAAGTGCGGAAAAGACCTTCTTTCGTGGAGAGAAAACAAATCGGTTCTCCAGATTCCACTGATTCGTAGGCTTAACCCAATTAGCATTCAACCATGAACCGTCATCATTGCGTTCCACATTGAACACATTCGGATTGCCGTTACGGTCGGTAACGTGAAACGTACCATCTATTCCACTGCTCTTTTAGTTCGTATAAACAAAAGAAAATGAGCTGTATTTTATTTGTGATATAAAATCAACCAGTACACTTCACCAAGTAAATCTTTTTTTGAGACTATAGATACACCCTCTGCGTGAAACCCTGCCTGCCGGCAGGCAGGCGTAGTCGCACACACTCTCAATGTATTTATGCCGAAAAGGTCTTGAAAAGCCGCTTGGCCTGAGAAGACCGAAGGCTAGCCGTTCAATACAACCAATCTTAAGAGAGTATACCAAAAAATTTCGGGCGGAAAAGAATCAAAGAACCAAAGGGAAAAAGTGTAGGAAATTCAAGAGACAAAGTACTTAAGTCTCAATTACTTGCGTGGAGAGAAAACAAATCGGTCCTCCAGACTCCACTGACGCGTAGGCTTAACCCAAAGAGCACGCAACCATGAACCGTCACCATGGCGTTCCACACGGAACACACGCGGAGCGCCGTCACGGTCGGCAATTGATTTCATTCCCATATGCAACCATTCATTTAATGGTTGGTCTGTGTAGGCAAGACGAAGATGTGGTCCAGTCTCAGCAGGAACTTTGTCCCACTTCAACTCATCTGCTCTCTGAAATATTTGATCAATTGTAGGCATAGTAGTAAATCCCATGGCGGAAAGTGGCGCATCTATTAGTGGTATTGTCTTGGGTTTTGAAAGAGTGGTAAAATCCTTGCTTCTTAAAAGATCCATTGCCCAGTCTCCTGCACGATGTCCTTCTTTATTAAGTCTTTTCTCAAGCTCTTTTTCATTTACTCCGCCGATCGTAAGATCCGGAAGTTGTCTCACTCCTTCAGGAAGAACTAGGACATCTGAAAAAGTCTCAGGAGTTTTGCTTGCTCGCTCTTCTGCTGCCAAAGCAGCAAATAAATCAGCCCTAGGCTGATTTCCTTTACCTTCGTGGTGCTTTGATAATCTTTCTAACCACAGTGACATAATCAGGGAATATTAGCATACTATAAGTTATATGTCAATACTTATTTATATTGAACTTGACATTTGGGGAGAGCTTTTGTAAGCTGGATTACATAGGCATGGTTATTAGCTTTAGGCCTATATATGTAGTATAATCACTTCCTTATGTCCCAACGCACCAAGAAATACGCTTTTATCCTTCAGGGAATTTACGTTTTTCTTTTCTTCGCTTTCCTTCTCAGCGCATTTACCGCAGACGTACTCTTCGCACCTCCTGCCTTGGCAATTCTGCGCGTTCCCAGCAACATTAGAGGCATAGGAGAGGCAATTGGGGCTCCATGGACACAAAACCTTCGGCTGTACCATATATTGCTCTTAATAACTACGATAGTGGGCTCTCTTAATCTCCTTGGACTCTCGAGTCTTCATTCAAGATTCTGGAGAGGAGCCTTGCGTCTTTCGTCTTTCCTGGGCCTTATCATACTTACTTGCGGAATTATCTTCTTCCTGCTTCCATTTCTAATTGGAGGTCAATATAGCTCTGTTTTTCTTAGAACATCTATAGTCTATGCAATAGTTGCTTTCGTAATTCTTTTGGTTAATTTTGCTACGTTTGCTCTTGCAGTTAAAGTCCCCTTAATCAGCAAAAAGAGGTAGTAGCTCCGAAGTCCTCATCTTCTTCTCAAGAATTTTTTCTATAAAAGCCTGTCTATCTGAAAGTTGGTATTCGTGAGGCATGAAGCCTAGGTATGATAAGGCCTTTTCTTCAAATTCATTGACTAATGCTTCTTTCTCAGATATGAATTCTAACTTTTCAAGCGTCTCGCGCAAAAGATAAAAAATTCTCCTATTCTCCTGATTATCAGGACAAAGCTTATCTACGAGCTCGCAAATATAAAATGCAAAACCAATCCTCTTAAGGTCTTTTTTTATGAAATCGAAATCACGAATGGTTTGTGCTTCGGTAAGAAGAGGGATATTAGATCTGGAACTGCTGTAGAGTGTCAAGGCTGATAAATTAAGAAGTTCTATATGCGGAGAGCGTCTGCTTGTAATTCTTCGCACCCCGGGGGCTTTAATCCTGATTTTCCCGCTTTCTTTGGTAAAAATCGTAAGAAGTCTGTCTGCCTCCCCAATATTCCTTCGTCTTATTACAATCCCCTCTGTTTTAAAGCTTCTCATCTCAAAGACTAACTTTGGTTTCCTTATCGCTGTTTAAGTTTATCTTTTGTGTGGTTTTTCCGTTTACCTTTATATCATATTCTTCAGTGGAAAGACCCGGCTGCTTCTGAATAAGAAGCGGAAGAATTTCCTTCTGCGCTAAATTGGCAGGAATACTATATGTAATTGTAAAAGTTGTCTGCCCCAAAGGTCTTACGGAGAGAAACCCGTCAAAGACAGTCTTTCCAAGCTCATTATACGAAGTCATCTTGACCTCGGAACCTCTGCTTGAGATCATCTTGCTTCCCTTTGGTGTATAAATTCTAAACCAAGATTTATAGACAGAGTTAAGACAAAGACCTCCTCTTTCAAGATTGCAATCGGAAGCCCTATGGCTGTTTTTAAAGTTTATAGTAACTGTTTTTACGATATTATCTCCCTGCTTTTTGTAATCCTGAGTAACTTGTTTTGAGACATACAAGTTAGCCTTGGAACCTGAAAAATTCGCCTCATTTATATGGAGGTAATCCCCTTCAAAAGGAAGTATCATCCCATCTGCGTTAATCGCGTGAATCCCCTGCTGCGCTCCTTCATCATAGATGTTAAACATTACATGTTTTTCCTCAATTTCTTTTGCCAGATCTTGGAAAAGCGGGCCCCAGTATACTTTTGGCGATGACTTCATGGCTTTTTCCATAATTGCATAGAGAAGATCTCCGATTATCGCTTTTCTCCCGGCCTGAACAGCTGCCAGGTCTGTTACTCTAAGATCAAGGCTGAGAGGTGTGCTTATACTCTGCTCAAGTTCATAAATTACCTGAGGACAGTCACAGCGAGGATCAATCTTCGTATTAAAGGTTTTTCCTGCTGCTGAGACGCTGTCATCAAGTATTTTAATCGTTGAGACGAGAACATGAGTATCAAGCGCTATAATTCCATCGACTTCTACCTTTCCACGGGCCTTATCATACAAAGAGTTAAACTCCTTCATAGATTCTATAAAGTCAGGAGAAAGATTGGAATCTCTTAGATTATAAAGAGGAACTTTGGGAAAATATTTTCTGATAGGCTCCGGTGCTTTAGGCTTATTGGGAATTGTATTATCTAGATTATATATATTCTCGGACTTGTCTACGTGAATAATACCTTTATCAATCCTAAATATCGCATACGCCGTAATAAATCCTCCTGTCGGACGAAGTTCTTTGTCATTCTGGAATAAAACTAGATATTTCTTCTCCTCAGGCTGTCCCAGAAGCTTGGGCAGTACTTTTATAAGAGGCTTTGCTTCATCGATAAAAGTCACGCCTTCATCTACTGCGGTTTTAATTGAAATAAGCTGATCATGAACCTTGGTAAGACCGAAAATTCTGGGATAGCGATTGGGATTGACCCCATCCAATTCTTCTTCTACAACCTTCAAATGCTCTGCTATATTATCTATGTAGGGTGTAACCTTATCCATAGTCTTGACCGCTGTCTCTATCCTCTGCTCTGCCGTGCCTCCGACAAAGCTCCCCTGACCCTTAAGCCCCAAGACATCGGCGTATGGTTTTACTGAATTTATAAATACTTCGGCAGCATCAAGCCCGGCTGCTCCTGCTTTTACCAAATGCTCGGCATCTCCATAGTAAAAATTAGCAAGAGGAACAAACTTAAGATACCCCATCGAGCTTAAATCTTCCTGTGTAACAGCGAGGCTTTGTTTGGTTTTGACGATTTCCGAAGATGCAAGTTCTATATTTTGGGTTTTTAATGCATCTGCCATGAGCTTGGCTTGAGTCTGAGTGGCTTTTGCAGATTTAATAACTTTTTGCGCAGGAAGAACTACAGCAAAAGCAGAAAGAACAATCAAAACTAAAATAACTCCAAAAACAATAAGAGCGTTTCTACCCCTTAAAAACCCAAATTTATTTTTGGATTTTCGCGAGTATGCGGGGTTTGGAGATTTGGTGTCGCTTACCCTATCGTTTATTTTGGTATTTTTGGCAGCCTTTGAGGAGCTAAGATCTATCTTCTCAAATCCTTCCATTAGTATATGTTACCCTGAAAAAGCCATGCGTGTCAAGCTATTTAAGATGAGTCTGGTGCAAAACTCGTTTCTTCTTGATTTGACAATATAAATAGCAGCTG
>ERZ1292623.852-Hain-H51-01um-R1-852-length-31179-cov-8_pt2 | contig 24726 bp, 24 predicted proteins | sample MGYA00564398_ERZ1292623 | MGnify/ENA primary metagenome ERZ1292623 (study PRJEB36523, sample SAMEA6512633) | groundwater metagenome | collected 2019-01-07 | study: AquaDiva: Metagenomics assemblies of 32 groundwater samples | reverse complement strand
CAAAGGAAAAGCGGAAGGGGGGTTTGGGGGGAATTCCGCTTTTCCTTTGCTCAATAAAAATGAGGCCAGTCCCGCCACCTGCCTGAATACTTGGAAGGCAGGACACCACAGAAAAATACTCTTTTCATTAGAAGAAAAAGAAATCCGGCGCGCGCAAAATGAAAAGAGCAAAGAGTATTTTTCTGTGGTGTGGCGAGCGGAGCGAGCGGTGGCGGGGCTGGCTTCCTTAGTCTGGTTTCGTTCAGCAGTTTTTGATAAAATGAGTTCGAGCCAAACTGTAAAGACACACCAATATTCAATATGGACATTGAAAATATCAAACCGAATAAAGATAAAAAATTGATGATTGAGGTCGAGGGAGAAAAATACGCTCGTTTTCCGATTAGAACTCACATTATCAAACAAGAAGATATAATTATTGAAGTACTGAAAAAATACGCCGGGCGTCATTTAAAGCCGTGTGATTTGATTTTCATCAGCGAAAAGATTATTGCCATAACTCAAGGCCGAGCCTTTCCGATCAAAGAAATTAAACCAAGCAAACTCGCCAATTTCTTGGTTCGATTCGTCCACAAATCGCCATACGGGATTGGAATCGGCAGCCCCTGGACGATGGAGTTGGCAATCAAGGAAACGGGGGCGCCAAGAATGCTTTTGGCCGCCGCAATTTCCGCCATTACCAAGCCATTCGGAATCCGAGGAGCTTTCTATAAAGTGGCGGGGAAAAATGTGAATGCCATCGACGGTCCTTGCGACTACACTTTGCCGCCATATGACAAATACGCTTCACTTGCTCCTAACAATCCCAAAAAAGTTGCTCGAGAGCTAAAAAAAGAAATAAACCAAGACATAGTGATTGTTGATGCCAATGATTTGGGAGTAGTGGTGCTCGGGAATACATCATCCCTATCCAATCAAACTTGTGTCAAAATATTCAAAGACAATCCCTTGGGTCAGACGGATGAACAGACCCCGGTTTGTATTGTCAGGAAAATATAAAATGTTTGCCAAGATAAAATCTTATGATATTATGAATTTAGAGGGGTAATTTGAAAAAAAGATCACAATTAAAGTTGATAGTCGCATCATTTTTGGTTGTTATAACCATGTCTATTTCTTATGTTTATTTGCCGCCGATGTTCGCCGATACTGTTTATCCGCTGAAATACGAAAATTGGATTAGACAGTATTCGACCAAATACGGCGTTGATCCGGCGTTGGTGGCGGCGGTAATTTTCCAGGAAAGCAGATTCAATCCAAAGGCCCAGTCGCCGGCCGGAGCCCAGGGACTGATGCAATTTATGCCCGGCACGGCTGCCACAATGGCACGCGAAACCGGTCGAGCCAACTACGATATTTACGATCCGGAAACTTCAATCGAGTTCGGGTCGGCCCATCTTCGCGATCTTTTAGTCAAATATAACGGAAATCTTGATGCCGCCCTGGCCGGTTACAATGCCGGTACCGGCAATGCCGATCGTTGGGTTCGTCTTGGCATTCTTGATAGAATCCCATTCGCCGAAACTAACAATTATGTCAAAAAGGTGAAGAATTATCAGTCCGTCTACGCCATGATGTATCCGGAACAGTTGGGGATCAAACCGCCACTGGTTGTCGAAGGTCAAAACGATACCGCCGCCCTGCGCGGTTTCGTCTGGTCGCAGGTATTTTCCAATGTCTTTACATACTTTACTAATCGAGAAACTTGAGTATGAATTATAGTTCGAACCAGTTGAGAAAAAAATTTATTGATTTTTTTGAAAAAGAGGGACACAGCGTGGTCCCTTCTTCTTCATTGGTGCCGGTTGAAACGAAAATTGCTGATAAAACACTTTTTGTTGTTGCTGGGATGCAATCTCTTCTGCCCTATTTACTTGGCGAAAAACATCCCGCAGGAAGTCGTATTGTAAATATTCAAAAGTGCATAAGAACGGCCGATATCGATGAGGTTGGTGATGATACCCACAATACTTTTTTTGAAATGATGGGTTTCTGGAGCCTGGGCGATTATGGAAAAAAAGAAGCAATTGAATATACCTTCAAATTTTTAACAATAGAATTAGGAATCAATAAAAAAAATCTGGCTGTAACTTGCTTTGGGGGAGAACCGGAAAACAGTATTCCAAAAGATGATGAGTCAGCTGAAATCTGGCGTTCTTTTGGAATTCCCGACGAGAGAATCGCTTTCCTTGGTCGGAAAGATAATTTCTGGGGACCGGTTGGGCCGGAAGGACCATGCGGACCGGACACGGAAATATTCGCATGGACTGGTAAAGGCGACGCCCCGGAAAAATTTGATCCGTCCGATAAAAAGTGGGTTGAGATCGGTAATGATGTCTTTATGGAATACGATAAAAAATCTGATGGTAAGTATGAACCGCTTCAACAAAAAAATGTCGATTTCGGAGCCGGCTTTGAGCGGATACTGACGGTGATAAATGGCGCTGAAAATGTTTATCATACAGACCTGTTTGAATTGTCGCACATAAAATTGCACAAGATGTTAAAGATCGAGGATCCAGTTAAGGAAAGAATCATACTTGATCATACAAAAGCGGCGATATTTATCATCAACGATGGCGTTGTGCCATCAAATAAAGATCAGGGATATGTGGTTCGTCGCCTCATCCGCCGGGCAGTTGTCAAAGCATCACAACTGGGAATCGAGAAAAATTTCCTATCAGAGTTGGCCGTAGAAATTTTCAAGACTTACGAGGGTATATACTTTGATCAAAACTCTAATAGTCATCCTGAACTTGATTCAGGATCCAGTGAGCTAGATTCCGGATCTCGAGTAACAGTCCGGAATGAGAAAGAGAAGACGATACTAGAAGCATTAGACAAGGAAGAGACAAAATTCCGAAAGACATTGTCGACGGGATTAAGACTTATCGCCTCATTGGAGAATATCGGTGGCAAGGAATTGTTTGATCTATATCAGTCGCATGGCCTGCCATTAGAAGTTTCGATAGAGGAGGCGAAGCGACTTGGTGTTGAAATTAGCAATGGAGCAATTGAACAATTTAACAATTTGCTTTGCGAGCACCAAGAGCTCTCCCGTACGGCTTCAGCTGGGATGTTCAAGGGCGGATTGGCCGATGCCGGTGAAATTACAACGAAGTATCACACCGCAACACACTTATTGCTTTCGGCCCTCCGCCAGGTTTTGGGGGAAGGTGTTTTCCAAAAAGGTGCCAACATTGATGCCGAGAGAATTCGTTTTGATTTTTCTCATCCGCAGAAATTAAGCGATGAAGAGATAAAAAATATCGAAGAGATTATCAACCAAAAAATTCAAGAAAACCTTTCCGTAACTATGGAAGAGATGACTGTCGATGAGGCAAAGAGTCAAGGGGCGATGGGAGTTTTCGACTCAAAATACGGCGACAAAGTCAAAGTTTATACTATCGGCGACATAAACAGACCTGACGCTTCCACCCCGGGGGTGGAAGCGGGTTGTTTCAGTCGAGAGATTTGCGGCGGCCCGCATGTTGCCCATACCGGAGAGCTCGGCCATTTCAAGATTACAAAAGAGGAATCCTCCTCGGCCGGTGTGCGTAGAATCAAGGCAGTACTAGAATAAATCAGACCTTAGCTACTATTCTTTATCTCAAATGCTATGGTGGCCAGAACTTCCTCACGACCGCATCAATATGGCGAAGTACAGGTGTGATTATCTGGGCATATGGCTTGAAAAAGAACTTTTTTGTGCTATAGTGTCGGCAAGGGTGAAATGCTTCGTTCTCGAGGCATGGACCCTATTTTTTGCACTGATTGTGCAAAGGGATTGCGCGCGTATCAAACGCGCGCAAAGGAGAGGAGCACGAATTTGGGACGTTTTCTAACGAACGACAGGACCATCATTCCCGCGCTCGATGTGTCTTCGCTTATCGACCTTGGTCGTATAATGCGAGGCACCGCGAGGCTGAATGAAGTCGAGGCCTACAAGGTTGGGTTCACGCTTGGTCTCAAATACGGTCTCGATAAGATAGTAGCGGAGGTCAGGGAGCGTTCGGACGCGCTTGTGATCTACGATCACCAAAAGGCGGGAACTGACATTCCCGACACAGGAACCGGATTCGCCAGAGTCCTAGCCGCAGCCGGTGTGGACGCGGCGATCCTGTTCCCGCTGACTGGTCCTGCGACACAGGAAGCTTGGATCAAGGCCTGTCAGGATGCGGGACTTGAAGTGATTGTCGGTGGACACATGACCCACCCCAAATTCACGGTGAGCGAGGGAGGGTACATTGCTGACGACGCGCCACCGGCCATCTACAAATTGGCGGCCAAGCTCGAAGTCCGGAATTTCGTTGTTCCAGGCAACAAGCTCGATTTCACCGCGAAATATTGCCGGGTTATTGCCGACGAGATCGGTTCGACCGATTTTGACATCATGGCACCTGGATTTGGGAAGCAGGGTGGCGACACAAGCCAGTTCGCTTGTCTTCCCGGCGAAGTTCGGCGCCATCAGATTGTCGGGCGCAAGATAATCGAAGCCGAAGACGATGAAGTCCCAGCAGTGGTGAGGGCTTTGGCGCGGGAACTTTGCGCGGTCTAGCCAGATGACAAACCGGTGGGGTGGCGGGGAAACCCGCCCCCTCACCTTCCGGTTCAGATTCAGGATAGAAGGGAATCTATCAATGAGCGAGAGGATTTTTCCGGAGGATCCGGCAGGACTCTTGCCGATGTTTCAGGAACAAAAGGGTTTTTACCTTTGTCCCAAGGACGGGGAAGGTAAGCGTTTGGGCCCCCTTGTCGGTTACGCCGGCAGGGACGAACACGGCAAGAACTTAGTCGGCGATGCGTATTTCAATTACGCCATGATCGAGGAGTGGCCGGGTGCAAATGTCAGCTTTGCTGAAGCAATCGGCCAACAGATTGTCGGGATGGGCATTCCCGACCAGATCTTTGGCATGCCAATGGGCGGACTATTCCTGTCCTACGCTGTAGCCGAACAACTTCATTGCAGAGTGGGTTTTATGGAGAAGGTTGTCCTGACCGCCCGAACAGGCACATCAAGAGAGGTCTCTAGGCTCGTATTCGGCCGTCACGGACCGGCGAATGGTGACGAAGTAGTGTTGATCGAGGACGTGATTAACAACTTCTCAACCACCGAGCGAGCGATACTGGAGTGTTTGGAGAAAGGTGCATCGGTGCTGGCAATCGCCTGCGCCGTCAACAGGTCGTTTCCATTACGGGAGGAGTTTGAGTGCCCCGGACGTGGACTGATACCGGTAATCGCCGCAATCACCGCTCCGACACCGCAGTGGCGGCAGTCTGATTCGGAGGTGGAAGCAGACATTATTGCCGGAAATGTTGTCTGGAAACCGAAACTTGAATGGTCCAGACTGGAAGCGGCGATGGCGTCATCGCCTCAAGAAGGGGAGCCAGGACGGTATGCCAAACAAGGCGCGCCGTTCGATGAGCCAATGGAGGATGATTCGTTTCGTGCGGAGGGGCCGTCGTACGGCTAACGATCGCCGGAGACGACCACCGGAGGTGGTGGACGAGCGCTTGGTTAAGAACTGGGGCCGGAGAGAGAAAGGGGGAATTACTCTCCGGCCCAGCCCAATTTGTATAGATTCCCGCTTTCGCGGGAATGACAATAGGGGATGTGGAATGACTAACGCTCGTCAATTCAAAAATATATTAATTCTGTTATAATGGACTCTAGAGATTAGATATGCCCCACTTCGCATAAAGCTTCGCGGGGCCTCCCCCGATAATATCGGGGTCGGGAGGGTTATTGGGACTATTCGGCGGGAAAAACAAGAAAAATTATGCGATTGCGCTTGATATCGGCACCGAATTTGTCAAAGCGCTCATTTTTCGTATCGAAAATGGGACCGGTATTGTGGAGGGGGTCGGCCGACAGCGCCAAAGATTGTCCGATATGCAGGGTGGCCGCGTCACCGATATTGCCGGCGTGATCCAAAACTGCCAAAGCGCCCTTCAAAGAGCGGCCGATGAGGCGAAAGTGGCGCCGCGCCAATGCGTGATCGGCATTGCCGGCGAATTGGTCAAGGGAACGACCACCACTGTCCATTATAAAAGGAATAATTCGAAGGAAAAAATCACGGTTAAGGAACTTTCCGATATCATTGCCCAAGTCCAGACCAAATCATTCGACAAAACCAGATCGGAACTGGCATGGGAGACCGGCTACTCCGAATTGGATGTCAAATTGGTCAATTCGGCGGTTGTCGATGTCCGGATCGACGGTTATAAAGTGGCTAATCCGGTTGGTTTTCAGGGAAAAGATGTCTTAGTCAGCATTTTCAATGCCTTCGCTCCGATCGTCCACTTCGGGGCAATCCAAACCATTGCCGAAGAACTTGGTTTTGACCTACTTTCAATTTCGGCTGAACCCTACGCTGTTGCCCGCTGTGTCGGTCTGGAAGATTCGACCGAATTTTCGAGCATTTTTATCGACATCGGCGGTGGCACGACCGATATCGCCGTAGTCCGCGGCGGCGGGGTTGAGGGCACGAAAATGTTTGCTATCGGAGGCCGAGTATTCACCAAATCAATCGCCGACGCTTGCGACATATCGTTCCCGGAAGCTGAAAAACTAAAACTGGAATATTCGCGCGGCAAGTCGGAATTGGATGAGGAGACCAAAAAGAAAGTGACAAAAGCGATATCCAATGATTGCCAAGTTTGGCTTTCCGGGGTAGAATTAGCGTTAGAGGAGTTTTCCAATGTGGATCTTCTGCCGTCTAAGATCCTTCTCTGCGGCGGAGGATGTCTTTTGCCTGATATCAAGAAATATCTGGAAAAAGATGAATGGATTAAGCGATTGCCCTTTGCTAGAAAACCAAAAATTGATTCCATCGCTCCCAAAGAGGTTAGTTTAATTCGGGATGAAACCAATAAATTAGTCGACGCACAGGATATCACTCCGATGGCCTTGGCTAATCTGGCGCTTGGATTGGCGGGCGAACCGACGGTGGTTGAGGGAATTTTAGACAAAGTAGCGGATGGACTTAAAAGCTAATAAGCATATCAGACCCTAAGTGTCCCCCTTGGGTCTCATCAGCTGAATATATGAATGAAATAATTTACTTAGAACCAGACGAAGAAATTACAGCCGTGATTGACCGGCTAAAGTTGACCATGTCGCGCTTGGCGGTTTTAGTGATTCCCCGTGGTTCGGCATTGGCCCAATCGATTGTTAATTTGAAATTACTAAAAAGAACCGCCGACGGCTTATCAAAAGAGGTGGCTTTAGTTTCAAATGACCGGATCACCAGAAACCTCGCTTCGCAAGTCGGTATCACCGTCTATTCAAAAGTCTCCGAAGCGGAAAAAGCCCGTCCGAATATGGTTGATAAAGATGAGGACAGCGAAAAATACGGGGCCATTAGAGTAAATAAATATGATCGCGAGGAAGAAGAATCAAGTTCGGAGCCGATCGAAACTATCGAGGAAGACGACGGAATCGGTAAAGAACCAAGCATGGAAACCCGGAAAATCGAACCAAGGAAGGAATCCTCTGATCCTAAAATGCCGACGGTCGGGAAAGCCCCCATGCCGCATCATTTCCAGAGAAAGTCTTACAAAAAATTATTTATCATCTTGACTCCGATTATCCTAGTTTTGATCGCGGCCGCTTTGGTATTTTTGCCGACCGTCAACGCCAAGATTGAGGTCAAGACCGAAGATTACTTATATGACGGAATGGCGACTGTCAATCGAAATATCGAAACAATCAACTCTGCCGACGCTTCGCTTCCCGGTAAACTTTATCAGTTGGAAAAAGAGTTTACCAAAACTTTCAACACTACCGGAATTAAAGAAGCCGGCGAAAAAGCAAAAGGCAAAATGACGGTTTTAAACACCAATGATACCGGCAGCCACAAATATGCCGCCGGAACGAAATTTATCGCCAAGGGAAAGAGTTTTCTGGCTGACGCTGAATTTACGGTGCCGGGCGCAACGATCGCTTTGGTCGGAGGAGAGGTGAAGGTCACAGCTGGTGAAATTTCGGTCAATGTAACCGCCGAAGGGGCGGGAGATACTTACAATATCGGCGCTTCCGATTATGTTATTGGCGGCGCTCCCTCAAAAATATACGGCCAAGCATCGGCCATGACCGGCGGGGTTACGAAAGTAATAAAAATAGTTTCCGACAAAGATCTGGTCGATGCCGAGAAGAGCGTTTCGGATGAATTGGCAAACCAAGCCAAAGTCGAAATTCTCGAACAGGTGAAAAGTGATCAAGAAACGATTAATGAAACAGGTTTAGTTTCCGACACCATCAGCGCCACTCATTCAAAGAATACCAATGACGAAACCGAGACTTTTGATACGACTGTTAAAATCAAATACTCCGGACTTGGTTATAAAGATCAGGACATGAAAAATCTTCTTTGGAATATTATCGAAGAAAAACTTGGCAGCGGCAAGATGTTGGTCAATCCCGACAAGTCGGAGATCACCTTTTCTAAGGTTGAAACCGATGAGAATGTCGAGACCTCTAAAATGACCTTAAATTACAAAGGAAAAATCGCCGACAAAGCTGATATCGGTATTATCGCCGAAAGCATCAAAAACAAAAAAATTGCCGATGCCGAGATAGTGATATTGAAAGACGAGAAATTCGAGGGCGTTACTTTCTCGAAATGGCCGGCATTTTGGAATAGGACTCCTTTGTTGAAGTATAGAATCAAAGTATCCTTTGATTACGCAAAATAACTACTCTGTCAGACGAATTATTATTTAACAATAAGTTAAAAATATTATGTATTTAGGAATTGACTACGGGAGAAAAAGGATCGGTTTGGCTCTGGGCAAGATGATGCCCAATGGAGCCGGTGTGATTGAAAACAGAGGATCTTTGTCGGAAATCGCATCTTTAATTTCAGAGAAAATCAAGGAACACCGTGTTTCCGGCGTTGTTATCGGAATTCCAATCCGGAGCGGCGGCGAGGAGGGGGAACTGGGAGGGGAAATCAGGGAACTTTCGGATCTGATTAAAAAATACACCGGTCTTCCGGTGTATTTGGAGGAGGAACAGTTTACTTCCAGCGAGGCCTCGGCCATTTTACATAATAAAAAAGATATTAAAAAAGGGGACATCGACGAGATGGCCGCCGTTTTGATTTTGGAGCAATTCTTAAATAACCGAACCAGAAACGGATAACTAATCCGCCGATCGGCGGATTCGCCCGCTTACCCTGCCTGCCGGCAGGCAGGCGCAGGCAGGTTGCGCGTTCTTATTTGGGAGGTTTGTGAAACTAAATAAAATCTTAATCATTATCGGATCGCTTATCGCCGTCGCGATCTTTGCCTGCGCCGCCCTGGCATATTATTTTTTCTATCTAATAAACAGTACTACCGTCGGGAAAGCGACGATGTTTGATATTGAAAATGGCCAAACCAGCCGTCAGATTATCGAAAATCTTCATACTAAAAATCTGATCAAGGCGGAATGGCCGATGTTGATCCTTATGAAAATTAAGGAAACTAAAATCAAAACCGGCGCTTATGAAATACCAAAGGGCTCAAAACTGGTCGAAATATTTAACCTTGTCGCTTCGGGAGAAGTCAAGGAAACAAAGGTTACTATTCCGGAGGGATACCGAATTGAACAGATCGCTCAACTTTTGGAAAGCAAAAAATTAACCGCTTATGCCGATTTTGTGGCGGCGGCTAAACAATACGAAGGCCAGCTTTTCCCCGATACTTACTACTTTGCTCTGAATTCTCCGGCGATTGAAATTATCAACAAAATGCTCGAAGATTACACCGACCGAGTTAGCGGCCTGGATGTCGCAAAAGAGGATTTAATTATCGCCTCAATTGTGGAGCGGGAAGCGGTCAAAGATGATGAAAGAGCTCTGATTGCCGGAATCTACCGCCATCGATTAGAGCTTGGTATGAAACTGCAGGCCGACCCGACCGTCCAGTACGGCAGGGATTCAAACACGGTCGCCAAATTAAACACCGCCAACGCATCAATCTTTGACTTTTGGCAATCAATTTCGACTCGCGAACTTTTGACAGTTGAGTCAAGTTATAATACATATATTATACCGGCCCTGCCGCCGGGGCCGATCTGCAACCCCGGGTTGAAAAGTATCGAAGCGTCGGTAAATTACGAAAAAACCGATTATCTCTATTTTTTGCATAAGGACGGACAAATCTATCCGTCCAAAACCGAGGCGGAACACGACCAACTACGGGCAAGCGTCCTTGGCGCCAAGATAAATTAGAACTAACGAATCCTTCTTGACCGTATTCCAAGATTAATTTAGAGTTGGAAAGGATTTTCAAAGTCAAATTCCAAAATCCAAATGACGAATTACAAACAATATCTAAATACTGATGACCAAAAGTTTTAAACATTAGAATTTGATTATTGTTATTTGTTTGTTGTTCGGTGCTTGTGATTTGGAATTTATATTATTATGAGATCAGGTATTGGAAAAATTATCAGCCGTTTGTTTTCAAAAGTATCGCACGATGTTGGTATCGATTTGGGGACGGCGAATACTTTGGTTTATCTTCGGGGGCAGGGAATCGTAATCCGCGAACCCTCGGTGGTGGCGATCAATAAAAAGACCAAGGAAATTTTGGCGATCGGCGATGAAGCGAAACGGATGGTTGGCCGAACCCCCTCGCATATTGTGGCAATCAGGCCGTTGGTGGACGGCGTCATCTCCGATTTTGAGATTACCGAGCAGATGCTTAAATATTTTTTCGATAAAATCCATCGCGAAAGATTTTCCCTGATGCCGCGACCCCGAGTGGTAATCGGCATTCCCCACTCCGTTACCGAGGTGGAGCGCCGGGCGGTTGAAGAAGGGGCGATCAACGCCGGCGCCCGCGAAGTTTATTTAATCGAAGAACCGATTGCGGCCGCCATCGGCGCCCGCTTGCCGATTCAGGACGCTTCGGGCAGTATGATTATCGACATCGGCGGCGGTACGACCGAAGTGGCGGTCATGGCTTTGGGCGGGGTTGTTGCTTCGCGGTCTCTTAGGATTGCCGGCGATGAGATGAACGAAGACATTATCCAATATGCAAGGGAAAATTTTAATCTCTTAATCGGTGATCGAACGGCCGAGGAAACAAAAATTAATGTCGGTTGCGCTATGGAAACAAAGGACAGATTGGAAACTCCGATCCGCGGCCGAAATCTGGTGACCGGTCTTCCCCAAGAAATAATCGTCAACAGCGACCAGATTAGAGATGCCCTAAAGCGGTCGGTCAATGCAATACTGGAAAGCATTAAATCCACGATGGAAGAAACCCCGCCCGAATTATTGGCTGATATAATGGAAAGAGGAATTGTTCTAGCCGGCGGCGGCGCGTTGTTGCGAGGATTAGATCAGAGGATTGCCACCGAAACGATGACCAATGTCCATATCGCCGACGATCCTCTGACCGCAGTGGTTCGCGGAACCGGTATTGTTCTGGAAGATCTCGACCTGCTTTCGGAGGTCTTGTTGCCAAAAGAATTTAATCGCTAACACGATAATGAAAACCAATAAATTATTTACTCAACTTTTTGTTTCGGCAATGATATTGATTGTTCTGGCGTCTCCGGCCAGAAATTATTTAGGCCGCAATATATCTAATCTAACAAAAAGCTCTTCGATTGTTATAAGCGGCTTGGGTCGAAATATAACCAATTCATTTTCCAGTATTAAAGAGATCTCTGAACTTCGGCAGGAAAACAGGGAGTTGGCTCAAAAAATTGAATCCCTCGAGGTAGACCGAAGTAAAATTGCCGAGCTGGAATATGAGAATTCTCTGCTTCAAAATGAGCTTTCTTTTCAACAAAAAAGTGAAAAGGACCAGTTAATTCCGGCTAGAATTATCGGTCGGGAACCGGCTTCATTTTTGGACTATATTACAATCGATAAAGGGAGTAACGATGGAGTGGCAACGAAATTGCCGGCTGTTTCAAACGGTGTCTTGATCGGACAAGTCGGAGAGGTTTACGAAAATGAATCGAAAATTGTTTTAATCACAAGCAAGGATTCAATTATCCAAGCCATGCTTCAAAAAAGCCGGTCAAAGGGAGTGCTTCGAGGCGGAATATCTGGTTTGGTTTTGGCAAATATTACCGCTGACACAGAATATAATGAAGGAGATTATATTATTACTTCCGGATTGGGGGGCGAACTTCAGGAGGGTCTGTTGGTCGGTAAAGCCAAAGGATTAAAACCCGGGTCTTCTGGTATTTTAAAGAACATCGGTGTCGATCCGATTGCCGATTTTTCCAAACTGGAAATCGTGTTTGTATTAAAGGAGGCAAAATAAAATGAAATATCTTAAATATTTTTCGCTCATAGTTCTGGCATTTTCGCTGACACTTTTTGACACTTCATTCTTTAGTTTCCTTGATATTTTCGGTTCAAATATTTTGTCGTCCTTTATATTTTTATTTTCTCTGGCTCTATTAATTAAATATCAGGATCTTCTGATCTTTGTATTTTCTATCTCGCTCTTCTTCGCCGCATTTTCCTCTCTGCCTGTCTGGCAGATATTTATTTCCTTTTTTATCCTGCCGGAAATTACTTTTTTCGTGAAGAAAAAATATTTGCCCGATATTTCCGTACTACCGGTTGCAATAACATTCGTGATTACAGCGGTACTTTTTGGTGCGGTTCTGATTATGGGGGTTGACGATTTCAGTTCGGAGGCCTTTGGCCAGCTGGGATATTTCGCTTTAATCAATGCCGTTTTGGGAATCTCGGTTTATGAGGTGTTGAAATATTCGATTGGGCGTCTGCGGCCCAATGAGATAAAAATACAAAACTAAATGGATATTTTCGGCAACTCGACAAATCTAAAAGGGGATAAAAGCAAAAGGCAGCTTCGAACGAAAGACGAGCTCGATTTTTCTTATGCCGACACAATCAATGAGGGTTTGACGAAAATAGAAGAAAAAGATATTCCCGGTTATCTTTATTTCTTTAAAATATCAATTGCGATGTTGTTTATAATTTTGATGGGAAAATTATTTTATCTCCAAATCGTTTTTGGGACGGCAAATGAAAAGCTGGCCGAGGGTAATAGAATTCGGCCAAGAGTTATTGAAGCAAGCAGGGGCGAGATCTATGACAGCAACGGTGTCTGGTTGGCCAGAAATAAACCGGACTATTCCCTTTCGATCTATCCCTCCGATCTACCAAAAAAAACGGCTGACCGCGAAGATATGCTGAAAAAGATTTCCGAGACGACCGGAGTGGGTTATAACGATCTTAAAAAAAGTATCCAAGAGAAGGGAAATTATTTCCTGGATTCTGTTGTGATCAAAGAACATTTGAGCCATGATGAGGCCCTATTGATGGAAGAAAAAATCGCCGGTTTTCCGGCGATTTCGATATCCCTAAGTTCCAGCCGCGAATATGTTCGGCTTCCGGGAATCGGGCATATTTTGGGATACACCGGAATGGTTTCGGAGAATGACATCAAATCGAACAAAAACTATTTATTATCCGATAAGGTCGGAAAAACGGGAGTTGAAAAAAGCCATGAGATCGAATTACGGGGAACTCACGGAGTTGAGCAGATTGAGGTTGATTCAGCTGGAAATATCTTAAGAGTTTTGGTCAAAGAGGGAAACATTAATCCGATATCGGGAAATAATTTAACATTATATATAGACAGGGAACTACAAAATAAAACATCCGAAGCTCTTCTGGCCGGCATGGCGAACGCCCGGACGATGACTAAAAATGAAATCAATTCCGGTGTCGTTATCGTTATGGATGTCAGAAACGGGGGCATCTTATCAATGGTTTCTTTGCCTGACTACGATAACAATCTTTTTTCAACAAAAATATCAGACACTGACTACAATAATTTAGTAAATAATAAGACAGAGCCGCTCTTTGATCGTGCCATTAAAGGAACCTATCCTCCTGGTTCTATTGTCAAAATTATAATGGCGACAGCGGGTTTGGCCGAAGGGACAATCGCAAAGAATACCAGCTTCGATACACCTCCAAATATTACAATTGGGGACTATATATTTCCGGATTGGAAAGACCATGGCAATACCAATGTGGTGCGGGCGATAGCTGAATCCAATAATGTCTTCTTCTATTCGGTCGGCGGTGGATTTGACAAAATTAAGGGTATTGGCATTGATAAAACAAAAAAATGGTGGGAATTATTCGGACTTGGCAGCCCGACAGGAATTGATCTACCGTCGGAATCCTCCGGTCTTCTTCCTGATCCGGATTGGAAGCAAAGAGTCATTAAGGAGCCTTGGTATATCGGTGATACATACCATGTTTCAATCGGACAGGGCGACTTGCTGGTTACCCCGCTTCAGATGGTAAGGGCGACGGCGGCTATTGCCAATGGCGGAAAACTTCTCCGTCCCCAACTGGTCAAGAAAATTACCGACTCAAACGGTGTGGTTATTAAGGAAAACAGTGTCGACATCCAGAGGGAGGGTTTTGCTTCGCCCGAAGTCATCGAAACCGTTCAACAGGGTATGCGGATGGCGGTAACGGCGGGATCGGCTCGGGCGCTTCAAGAACTACCGGTTTCCTCGGCCGGTAAAACCGGCACGGCTCAATTTTTGAATAACCAAAAAACCCATGCCTGGTTTGAGGCCTACGCTCCCTACGAAAATCCCCAGATTGCGGTCGTGGTTCTGATTGAGGGCGGCGGCGGCGGTAACGAAACCGCTCTTCCGGTGGCAAAAGAAATCTTAAACTACTATTTTTCCAGATAATAATTTGCTAGAATTGGTTAAGATGCAATTGCTGGATTGGCAGTTGTTTTTGTTTTGTTAGGCTGGTAAAAGATAATGAGTAGTTTATTATTAATTAGAGTGAGGGCATTGACAAAACAAAGTCATTTTGTAATAATAAGAGACCCCAAATAGAACGGAAGGAGGTACTATGGCAAACCTAGTTACCGAATCAGGGTTAGAAAAACTAAAAAAAGAATTAGAAAGCACCAAACTCAAATTGAAAGAAGTGGCCGACAGGATTAAAGAAGCCAAGGATCTTGGCGATCTTTCGGAAAACTCTGAATATCTGGAAGCCAAGAACGAACAGTCGTTTCTACTTGGTCGCGCCGGCGAATTGGAGCAGAAGATTAAAAATGCCCAAATCGCTCAAAAATGCGTCGGTGTGGTCTCGGTCGGCTGTAAAGTCGAGGTTGAAAACGGTAGTCAAAAGATGTATTTTTATATTGTCGGTTCAGAGGAATCCGACCCGCTGAACGGCAGAATTTCGGTCGTTTCCCCGATCGGCTCGGCGCTTTACGGCAAGAAATCCGGTGAAAGCGTTTCGGTTAAGACCCCAAGAGGTGTTTCAGAGTACCGGATTGTTAAGATAAACTAATCGATTAATCAAATCTAATGAGCAAAAACAGCCCGCAAGGGTTGTTTTTGTTTTTTTATAGTGCCTTGAAGTAACAGCTTTAAAGTGATAATCTTACAGATGTAATATGGCAGAGAAACTGGATATCGAAAAAGTTAAACATATCGCCAGATTATCCAGAATGGAACTGACGAATGAAGAGGAGGAAAAGTTTGCCGGACAACTTTCCTCTATTTTGGATTATGTCGGAGAGTTATCAAAAATTGATACCGAAAATGTCGAGCCGACTGCAAATGTTACCGGACTTTCAAACATTATGCGGGCTGATGAAGTGGAGGAATCCGGCGTCAGCCAAGAAGATATCGCTAAAAATGCCCCGAAATTTGAAAATGGTAACTTTATCGTGCCGGGGGTGTTCGAGTAACCGAACCAGGAATGGATAGCAAATTTTACCAATAACTAATAAGCCAATAATGCTAGAAAAACTCACAATTAAAGAAGCGTCGGAAAAACTCACCAGCGGCGAGATTACTTCTTTGGAGCTAACAGAAGATGTATTTAGGCGAATCGAGGAAGTCGAGGGAAAGGTCGGTTCATTTATTACATTGACCAAGGAAATTGCTCTTAAACAAGCAGAGGAATCGGATGAACGCAGAAAAGCCGGCAAAACATTAAGTGAAATTGACGGGATCCCAATTGCAGTTAAAGATTTGTTTTTGACCAAGGGGATAAAAACGACTGCCGCCTCAAGGATTCTGGATGATTTTATTCCGATCAATGAATCAACGGTTACTAAAAAATTATGGGAAGCCGGCGCCGTTTTGGTCGGGAAAACAAATCTTGACCAGTTCGCCATGGGATCTTCGACTGAAACATCGGCTTATAAATCTTCCAGGGAATTTGATTCCACAACCAGGAATCCTTGGGATTTAGCAAGAGTTCCGGGCGGATCTTCGGGTGGCTCGGCCGCGGCTGTGGCGGCTGATGAATGCATTGCCGCGATCGGGACCGACACTGGCGGATCAATTCGCCAACCGGCCGGACTTTGTGGGGTCACCGGATTAAAACCGACTTATGGCCGAGTTTCCCGTTATTCGACGATCGCCATGGCCTCTTCTCTCGACCAAGCCGGCCCGATGACTAAAACAGTTGAAGACGCAGCGATACTATTAAAGATAATTTCAGGACATGATAAGCACGATTCAACTTCCTCCGAAAGAGAAGTGCCGGATTATTCAAAGGCCCTAACTGGGGATATCTCCGGCTTAAAAATCGGGATACCGGAGGAATTTTTCGGCGAGGGAATCGATCCCGATGTTGAAGAAATTGTCAGAGCCGGAATAGAAAAATTAAAATCTCTTGGAGCCGAAGTAATTCCGGTTTCCATTCCATCGGTCCACTATGCTTTGGCGGTTTATTACATTTTGATGCCGGCCGAAGTTTCCTCAAACCTGGCCAGATATGACGGCATCCGATACGGCTATTCACTGTTAAAATCTAAAAGCAATGTCATCCCGAACTCGTTTCGGGATCTTACCGCAAGTGATGGGATGCTGAATCAAGTTCAGCATGACAATTCTCACAAATTGTCCATCCTGGATGTCTATGAAAAATCCCGGGCCGAAGGATTCGGTGATGAAGCAAAAAGAAGAATTATGCTTGGAAGTTATGTTTTGTCGGCCGGATATTACGATGCCTACTACAAAAAAGCCCTAAAAGTCAGGACGATTATTAAGAATAATTTTGACAGGGTTTTTGAAAAGGTTAATCTATTGGTGACTCCGGTTTCGCCGACACCGGCCTTCAAATTCGGCGAAAAAGTATCCGATCCGCTTTCAATGTACAAATCGGACATCTTGACCGTTCCGGTCAATCCGGCCGGCATTCCGGCCATCTCTATTCCAGCCGGTTTCGTAAATCGGGACGGCCATGATTTACCGGTCGGGATGCAGATAATCGGGCCGATGTGGAGCGAAGAAAATATCTTTAAAACTGCAGACGCGTATCAAAAAGTAACAGACTGGCACAAAAGAAAGCCACAGTTAACCTAAGAACATAAGAACCGAATAACGGAGAAACATAAATCGTAAGTATTTAAAGTTGTTCTTGGATTCATTAATTCGTCAGTAAATTCCGAAGGAATAGAATGGGAAAAAAGGCGCAGATTAAGAGGCAAAAGCAGGAGGAGTTTGAGAAGCAAAAAAGAACTGAACAGGAAAATCGTAGAAAGGAAAAACAACCCTGGCTATTTTTTTGGCGCCGTTGGGAGTTCTGGAGTTTTCTTGTCGCCGTAATTCTGTTTGCCGCTTACCCGTTTATAAGTCCGACGCTTGGTAAATATCGAAATAACAGTACCAAAATGGCTAAAATAGCAACGATCCAAACATCAATGGGCAATATAAAAATCGAATTATATCCCGATGCGGCGCCGAAAACGGTTGAGAATTTTACCAAATTGGCGAAAGAGGGGTATTACAATAACTTAATATGGCACAGGGTAATCAAAGGATTTATGGTTCAGAGCGGCGACCCGAACGGAGATGGTACCGGAGGCGAAAGCATTTGGGGCGGAACCTTTGCCGACGAGATCAATCCAAGAAGTTTGGGCCTCTCCGATTCAGCTATCGCCACTTTGGAAAAAGATGGGTATAAATACAATTACAATTTAAAATCGTATAAAATGACGGTCGGATCATTGGCGATGGCTAATTCCGGTCCAAACACAAACGGAAGCCAGTTCTTTATAGTTACTGAAAAAGACCAGGATTATTTAAATGGCAAACATACTGTTTTTGGAAAGGTAGTTTCCGGCATGGATGTTGCCAAAGCAATCTCGGAAGTTCCGGTCGATTCAAATGACAAACCGACCAATCCACCGATTATTAATTCAATCACAGTTAAATAATGAGCCATTATTCAAATAAAAAAAATGACCAGACAATTCTTTCCTCGATATTAATTGGAATTTGGACCATCATTGCCGGAATATTTCGGTTGATATTCAAGGGATTCGGCCGGAAAAGGGGGTTAAGTGTTTCGGTCAGAAATCACATCACAACAAAGAAAGATGAGATTTTGACCATGAGCGCTTCGGAAAATATCCATGAACTTAGACAGTCTGTTCTAGAGGCGGATAAATTGGTAAATTATGCCTTAGAAAATTCCGGATATTCCGGCGAGACATTGGCTGAAAGATTGAAAAACGCCCGCGGCGACATTCGAACAAATATCTATGAGGGTATTTGGCGGGGGCATAAAGTGAGAAACATGTTGGCCCATGAAGCAAATTCAAGAATAAAAGACCAAGAATTAAGGGATGCCGTCAATAAATTATTAAGATATTTAAACAGTATTTAACATGGAAAATCTAAAAACAGTCATTGGATTGGAAATTCATGTCCAGCTCAAAACCAAGAGCAAGATGTTTTGCCGTTGCGACAACCAATCTTTCGTTGAAACTACGGATGGCAAGCAAGCCGAGAGCAAAGCTCCCAACACGGTTGTCTGCCCGATCTGTCTCGGTATTCCCGGCTCTTTGCCGGTTGCCAATGAACAAGCAATTCTTTGGACGCTTAAAACCGGTTTGGCCTTGAATTGTGAAATCGCCGAAATCTCGAAATTCGACCGCAAACACTATTTTTATCCCGATCTGCCAAAAGGTTATCAGATTTCACAATACGACGAACCGTTTTGTCTTGGGGGACACCTGGAGATTGAGGGTCATAAAATCAGATTTAACCGCATCCACCTCGAAGAAGATGCCGGCAAATTAATCCACCAAAACGGCAATAGTTTGGTTGACTTAAATCGCGCCGGGACGCCCCTGATGGAAATTGTGACTGAACCGGATATCAATTCTCCGCTTGAAGCGGGGGCATTTTTGCGCCGATTACAAAAGATTGTTCGTGACGAAACGGCGGTTTCGATGGCCGATATGGAAAAGGGACATTTCCGTTGCGACGCCAACATTTCTGTGTCGGATGATGACGGGAAGATGTCGGAAATCGTTGAATTAAAAAACATCAACTCATTCAGATTTATCGAAAAGGCCCTTTTGATTGAAGAGGATAGATTGAAATCAAAATATCCCGACTGGCCGGAAGAAAAATCAAAAGTGACAAGAGGTTATGATAGCAAGAAAGACGAAACATACATCCAGCGGACAAAGGAGGAGGCCTCCGACTACCGTTATTTCCCGGAACCGGATTTACCGCCATTTGAGACCGCCAAGTTTGACTTGGATAAACTCAAATCCGGCGTCTATCAATTTAAAGATCTAAAAGTCGGGGAACTGACACAACTTGGGATTCCCGAGTCGGACGCCCAGATATTACTCAAAAACAGTCAAAAGCTGGACTTCTTTAACGGGTTGAAGAAACACCTGAAACCGGAGAATCTCGAAACCCTTTCGAAAGTCGTTGTCCATAATTATTTAGGTTTTTACTCCGAAGACGAAGATATATTGAAAGAGTTGGCAATAGCAATCGATAATTTATCCGAAAACAAAATATCGAAACAGATATTCTCTTTGCTTTCCGATCAAATTAAAGATGGGAAAAGTTTTAATGAAGCGGTTTTGGAATATCAAAATGACGGTCTGGATGTTGAAAATATCATTGACAAAATATTGGCTGAAAATTCCGGCGAAGTAACTCGGTACAAAGCCGGCGCCAAACAGCTGATGGGCTATTTCGTAGGACAGGTTATGAAAAAATCCGGAGGCAAGGCCGACCCGAGAAAAATCAGCAGCATATTGGCTGAAAAATTGGACAATCAATAATGCGGCCGGAAAAATTACCTAAATTATGGAAATAAATATTAGTCTTTGGTATACTAAGGCGGTTAAAAATAAAAATAAGGAGAGCTATGTTCCGGAAACATCCAGTCGAGACAGAAAAAAGGGGACAAAAATATTTTAAAAAATACTTTCTTAAAATGATCGTTTTCACCTTGGTTATTTTGGCGGTCGGAGTGGTCGGAGGAATCGGCGGAATATTGATCTTGTCGACAAACGACGGCGCGATTGCTAAAAAAATCGGAGTGACAAAAGGAATTAATATTCCGATTACCAAAACAGACAAAATAGTTTTGGAGGAATCAAATGCGGTTATCGACGCCACGAATAAAGTTTCACCCTCTGTCGTATCAATCACCCTGAAAACTCAAGTTCGTGATATTTTCGGACAACTCAAAACGGCCGAAGGCGCCGGAACCGGTTTTATTATCACTTCAGACGGACTGATTCTGACAAATCGTCATGTTGCCAGCGATGAAAACGCCGCTTATACTGTGATACTGGCCGACGGCAAGACTTATGACGCCAAAATACAATCGGTTGATTCGACTCAAGACATCGCCGTTTTGAAGATCGATGCCAGAGATCTGCCGGTAGTGGAACTGGGCGATTCGGATCAGATGCAAATCGGCCAGTGGGTGGTGGCGGTTGGAAACGCTTTGGGGCAGTTCCAAAACACGGTCACGGTCGGCGTCGTTTCGGGTAAGAACCGCAAGGTTGAGGCCTCCGATTCCAGTGGTGCAAACGCCGAGACATTGGACAATATGATCCAAACCGATGCCGCTATCAATTCCGGCAATTCCGGAGGGCCGTTGGTTAATTTGAAGGGGCAGGTTATCGGCATCAACACGGCGGTTGCTTCGGGAGCGCAGGGAATCGGTTTTGCAATTCCGATTAATGTGGCCAAATCGGCGATTGAGAGCATCAAAAAAACCGGTCGGATTATTCGTCCTTACCTTGGAGTGAGATATGTCCAAGTAACACCGGATATCGCCAAGGAGAATAATTTATCATCTGAATACGGAGCATTGGTAATGCGGGGAAATGGGCTGGGTCAAGCGGCAGTCGCTCCCGGTTCGCCGGCCGACAAAGCGGGAATAAAGGAGAACGATATAATCCTTGAGGTGAATGGCGAACGAGTTGATGAAAATAAGGGCTTGGTCAGTTTGGTCCAACAATATAATGTAGGCGATGCGATTGATTTGAAAATCTATTCCGGCGGCAAGGAAAGCGCGGTTAAAGTGAAACTGGAAGAACGGAAATAACCGAAGAATTACCAATGTATAAATAAGGCGAAAATACGAATCCGCCAGCTGGCGGAACGCGAAAAACAAAAAATCCTCAAGTAATTGGGGATTTTTTGTGTGACACCCTCGCCGTAAGATATGAAGTTAATCTGATAGGAACGGCGAGGGTGTCGGTGCGGAACAGTCCGTTTTCATGCGGTCTCCTTGGGCGCGACGAACATTCGTCCGTCGTACTCCACGCAGTCATATTCGGCCATACATCTAGTGCACAGAAAAGATGTACCGCCGTAGCCGTCCGTTGTTCGAACAAGGTCTCCGCCACAGCGGCGGAATTTTACCTCCCTATAGCAGGTCGAGTTGGCGGTAATTCGAAAGTACCGCCTTTCGTCGATCAGGAGAGATATCTCGCTCTCCCAATGAGTGGAGCCGGCTAGGCGACAAAATGTAACGCCGCCGACCTCCACCATCCGAGGCACCTCGTTCTTGGCCATTGCAATCACCCCCTCTCTGTCTAGCAGTGACCAATCAATATAAGTAGAACAAAAAATGATGATAATGTCAACACTTTTGGCTAAGAGTTAGGTATCTCTTCAATCCGGCCAGGTCATTTTTCAACTCTATATTATAGTTTATGAATAATTTCTTGGCGTAATTTAGAATATCATTTGCGTTTCTTGGATCGAGTTCGATTAAAATTACGCCCTCAATATTAATTCTTTTTAAAGATTGATTGAGAAATTCTTTAATGATTTTCGTTCCATTTTGGGCTGAATAAATGGCATTTTGAGGTTCAAATATCAGTTTCTGATTCGTTTTATCATCGGGAACATACGGCAAATTTGCAATTATCAAGTCATACTTTTTCGGCATTCTTTTATTCTTGAACAAATCCGAATGATAAAACCTGATAATATTATTCAGTCCATATTTTTTAGCATTTTTTTTGGCGACATAGAGAGATTTTTTAGAAATGTCAGAGGCGAAAAAGCGAATAAGCTTATAAGCTTGTAAGCGAGTAAGCTTATTTAATTCTTCAGCGATAGAGATGATGATGCAGCCAGAGCCGGTTCCAATATCAAGAATATTCAGCCGACCGACGACCCGCCTACCTGCCTGTCGGCAGACATGGCCGGCGAGGCAAGCCGACGACCCGCCTACCGGCGAGGCAAGCCGACGACCGACGAAGTCGATAGCCTGTTCAACCAGCCACTCCGTTTCCGGACGCGGTATCAAGACATTTTTGTTTACAAAAAAACCATAACCGTAAAATTCCTTACGGCTCAAAATATAGGCGACTGGTTCGCCTTTTTTGCGGCGATTTAATAATTTCCTGAACTTATAATATTCCGGATTAGAAACCGGAAAGTCAGTATGAGAAAGTATGAACACTCGTTTTTTATCTAAGGCATTTTCCAGTAATAAATAGACATCAAGCGAGGGACTATCGCTTCCGGATTTTTTTAGTTCTTTACTGGATCTATCAATTATTGTTCCAAGAATCAGAGGTTTCATATTAATGTGACAAACTTGCCAATTTTAGGGCTTGATCAGCGGACTCAAGCGCTAAATCGATAGTATTGATATCGCCGTCCATAATCTTGGGAAGATTGTGCCATGATTGATTGATGCGGTGGTCGGTCAGACGATCTTGGGGGAAATTGTAGGTCCGGATTTTTTCAGAGCGGTCGCCGGTTCCGATTTGGGAGCGTCTTTCATCACCCCTTTCCTTGGTAAGTTGTTCTTCCCGAGCCGCCAAAAGCCGCGACCGTAAAACGCTCATTGCTTTGGCTCGGTTTTTGATCTGGCTTTTTTCATCCTGGCAAGTTACAACCAAACCGGTTGGCAGGTGGGTGATACGGACCGCCGAATAGGTGGTGTTAACCGATTGTCCGCCCGGGCCGGTGGCGCAGTAGGTATCAACTCTGATTTCCTCCGGTTTGATTTCGATATCCGCTTCCTCGGCTTCCGGCAAAACGGCCACAGTAATAGTGGAAGTATGGATTCGTCCGGATTTTTCGGTTTCCGGAACTCTCTGTACCCGATGAACGCCGCTTTCAAATTTCATTTTTGAATAAATCCGATCGCCCTTGATTTGGAAAGTAATTGATTTGAAACCGCCGACCGGAGATCTCTGGGAATCCAAAACCTCAATTTGCCAATTTTCTCTCTCGGCATAGCGGGAGTACATCCGGAAAACCTCGGCGGCAAAAAGTTCCGATTCATCGCCGCCGGCTCCCGGCCGGATTTCAATAATTACATTTTTATCATCGTTTTTATTGCGGGGGAGGAGGTCAATTTCAATTTCTTTGCCTAGTTTTTCTTTTTCATTTACTAAATCGGCCAGTTCGTTCTGGGCAATTTCAGCGAGCTCGATGTCAGAACCATCGGCAATGATTTCTCTATTCTCGGCAATATTCTTTTCCAGATTGAAAAAACGCCAGATCTTTTCGACCAAGGGAGCCGTCTCTGATTTCTCTTTATTTATTTTGATGACTTCAGTTTGATTCGACAAAATCTCCGGATCATTCAATTTTGATTCCAATTCTTTGTGTCGCGCTAATATATTTTTTAATCTTTCTTTCATAAATTTCCCTAATTATACCTCACCTAGCCTCTCCTACATTAGGAGAGGGACTAAAAAACCGGCTTAGCCAAAAGCATTACCGGTTTAAATTATTACAAGATTCTATAGTCAAGAATTCAGAGCGTAACAATAAGCCGGTGTTTTGGCTTATTATACACGAAAATTTAGTTCTCTTCAGTTTTTGTTTCTTCTGCTTGCTTCTTTGCTTCTTTGACAGTTTTTTCTTTGAGGTCCCTCGACTTCGCTCGGGATGACTCCTCCGGAGTCAATTTCTTAGCGGCAGCAACACGAGCGCGGAATTTATCAACTCGGCCGGCAGTATCAACCAGCTTCTGTTTGCCGGTGAAGAAGGGATGGCAGTTTGAACAAATTTCAACATGGAGTTCATCTTCGGTTGAGCCGACTAAAAAAGTTGCGCCGCAGGCGCAGGTGGCAGTCGCTTTCTCGCTATATTTTGGATGGATTTCTGCTTTCATGGTTTCCTAATCAAGAAAGGATAACTAATCATACTAATAACCAATCAACGAATAACGAATAGACGCATTAGTTTATTCGCCATTAGAACCATTCGCTATCCATTTCTGGTTAAGTCTATCACACACTTTACTTTCTGTAAAGTATCTGGTAGTATTGCACGAGTAGATCCTCTGTCGTTCAAGTTCGTCTCGAATCTTACAGGTTCGCAGCCGAAATATCACTTTAGAGGATGCCAGGCGTAAAATTACGACCTGGCAAAATCGCACACCCATCTAAAATTCTTGCCGAATAGGTTTCGTTGGGTGGAGGAAAAAAGAATTTAAT
>ERZ1292623.571-Hain-H51-01um-R1-571-length-39286-cov-7_pt1 | contig 24726 bp, 39 predicted proteins | sample MGYA00564398_ERZ1292623 | MGnify/ENA primary metagenome ERZ1292623 (study PRJEB36523, sample SAMEA6512633) | groundwater metagenome | collected 2019-01-07 | study: AquaDiva: Metagenomics assemblies of 32 groundwater samples | reverse complement strand
CCGCGCCGATCGAAATCCCAGCCAAGCGAAACCTCGTATCGCTCCGGGTCGATGCCGATCAATTCCTCCGGGATCACGTCGCGGGATAGCGGCTTTACGCCCTGCAAAGTGACTTCGTAAAGTCCATCCAGCGTCATTACGATCAATCGGCCTTCCGGCGTGCGGACGTAGGCCCCGATATCCAGAATGCCAACCGTGCGGCTGATGGTGTCAAATGCGCCGTTCAGTCGTGGATTGCCCCGTAAAACGTGAAAACTGTTGCGGGCCGCAAACACCAGATAATCGTTGGAGATCGGGATGGTGCAGATGATCGGATCGCCGAGCACGCCTTCAATTTCCGCCACGTCATCGGAGATCGCCGCCTGAACGCCAAGGGTAAGTTTCACCGCGTCCGAGGTCAGTCCGTTTTCTCCGACTGTTCCGCTGTCGCCGTAGTCCCAGAGCAAAGGATAGCCCTGCGCGGACATGAACCATTGATGGGGCCGCAAGGGATCATTGCAGGCTACGATCCGATCGGCCCAAAGCGAAAAGTGCCGACAGCCGATTGGGAACTGGCTGACTCCTACCGTGCCGAGCGGAGCGAGCGTGAGCGTGTCCGTTGCGGAGTCGTAAATCTTCGGGCCGCGAATGATGCGATAGGTGATGCTCGTGGCGCTGATTCCCGGCGTTGATGCCAGCGTGATCGACCCTGCGGCCACTGCGGAGATTCCATAAAAGCCAGCCGTGACTCCCGTTCCGCTGATGATTTCAATGCGATCATCGTCTGTGTCGATGCCCAGCGCAGTCCAATCGCTGACTGCCGCATCATCGAACGTGGTTCCAGGGCTGGTATTGGTTGTCCCCGCCGTACCATCCACGCGCAGGCCGTAATCGGCGATGTAGAGTTTTTCCAGTCGATTCACGGCTGAAATCATGCGGTCGCTGCGCAGCGTCAGGGAACTCGATACGCGGATCATGCGACCATCGACCGACTCGCGCTCGAGGAATCCGTTCGCCGAGGCCATGAGCATATTGCGCGGCTTGTCCGTCACGACCGGCGTGTAAGAGTAGCTGAAAGAATCAATCAGACATTGCCCGGTGGCATTATTCTGGAGCGCAAACCCGACTCGCGTTCCGTTTGGCGTATATCCGTGTTGCAGCAGGGAAAACCGAGCCGCCTCACTGCTCGGCCAGTACGCGAAAATTGTTCCAAACTCGTCAATCACCAGACGAACAGGCTTCGATCCAATTTGCAAATCGTTCGCAAACGAAACAGTGTCAACAATGGAATTATTTCGATACAAAGTAAGCGAGGCTTGCGTACCATCCGGACTGATCCCCGCCGTCAGCCGCAAACCGACAGACGTTAATGGTGTTGTATCGTTCATTTCCGCAAGAATGGTTACCTGCATTCCGGCTTGAAGATCGAATGGCGCAATGACAATGCTTCTTGTGGCGCGTACAGCGATGCTGATCGCGTCCAATGCGGCGGAACGAAGCTGGCTGGCCGTGGATGACGCGGCCCACTTCGGGGTTCCGCTTATCGACACGATGGTCGGCAGACCGGAGCTTGCCACATTCCCAGAGAACGCCGGAAGCGTCCACGATTGATGGGTCCAATCCGAGGCACCAATCGGATCAACCGTGAAATCGTCGAGAAAAACCTGATCGCCGCGCAATTCCAGCGTGCGGCATTCGGCGAGCATTCGCACTTCCGAACCGGTTTCGCCGGTCAGGTACTCGAAACTCAACGTCGGACGAAGCGAAGCCGTTGCGTTTTCCGATCGGCTTACCACCATGCTCGTGAACGAAGTCATTACGAGCATGATGTGCAACTGGCCCGTGTAGATCGGACTGTTCAGTGCATCCTGGCACAGATCGGCAAGACCTGTGATTTCCAGCGATCCGGTTTCCGTGGCCGTCCACGCAACCTGTCCGGTTGTCGTGTAATCCCCGCCAGCGGTAGACCATGCCGTGCTTGTCGCATAATTCAACCATGTTGCCTGCGCCTCGACCCATCCGGTCTGCGTCAGCCGATAGAGCACTCCAATACAATCGCCGGAAATGGATTCGACGTTGAGCACCAATTTTGCGGTCGTAAAAATAGCCGAAGCGGGAACCGCGCTGATGTCAAAATGCAGGATTGACCTGTTTTCGACATTCGCACTCACACGAACGATACTCAACGAATCGGCGTCGTGATTTGTGTTCTGGTTGAGTTTTTCGAGATAAGTGTCCTTGGAGGCGACGACGCTTGTTGGGCCAACCCCGGACACGCCGCCCTCGTTGGGGTTTCCCATTTTCTTGGTATAGGCCTTGACCGTACCGGGCCTGCTCCCAATCCTGCCTCTTCCAGTCAACGCATCGTATGGCCTAACATTCAAGCATCGTTGAGTGAAATATGGCGGCTTGCTTTGAAAATCAGTATCCCTACGAAGTCCTCCAGTCGGTGCCTCCATCAAGATTATTTCATGCGCCGTCATATTGCCCCCATCGCGACAGCTCTACGCTCATCTATCGACTGAATAAATGGAGTCTTGAGCGCGCATTGACCACGCCCAAGACCCAATACAAGCGATAGATTCTCTTGCGATCCAGCCACACCACAACCCCACTATCACAATGCGTCCGGGATCAAAGCGGAAGCTGTTTCAAGCTGGGCAACGCGCTGTTGTAGATTCAGCACAACAGACAAAAGCGTATTACCTTCGTCTTTGGTCACGAACCCGAACGGCGTCGTTTGAGTCAAATCCTGAATAGCATAGTCAGGCGTTCCTGGGGCCGTGTGCGTGATGCTGGTCAACTGCGTCGTGGTCATCAGCTTGGGCGCACCAACATTGGTCAGAGCAGTGACAACCCAAGTATTCGCAACGACGTACTCAGCTTGATACAGCGTGTTTGCCGCCAGCGCCAGTTCGTTGGTAGCCCCGACCGTGACGTTATTGACCTTGTGGGCAGCGACGGCTGAAATCAGTTCGCAACCCGTCGCGCCAACGTAAATGCGAATCATGTCTCCTACCGTAGCAGCAGGAAGCGAAATCTGCTTATTCGCGTCGTCCGATGTGACTTCTACATACGAAGCGTTCGCTGGAATCAGGCCCGTAGTTCCGCCGCCGGTCGTTGCCGTGACGGCGTTGGTGGCACTAAGCTGAATGTTCGCGCCCAAAAGCAATGTGACAGCCGAGATCGTTCCGCCGTCAATACTGCCAGTACCCATATCGACGCTTGTGCCGGTCAGTGCCCCCGTTACGTCCATCGTTCCCGCCGCGATAACGTTGCCGGAGTCATCGACGGAAAACTTCTCCGTACCCGACCCGTTCTTGAGCGAGAATTTCTTGCTCGTTCCGAGGATGATCGACAGGCCGTCATTGAAGGCGTTGGCGATCTTGGTTAGTACATTGTGTCCCATACTCATTGCAACTTCTCCTTGTTATTTTTCTCCGCGCTGCGCACTGCGGCGCGATCTTGCCGAATTGGAAAACTGCAAACGCCCGAACCGTCCGATTTTCAGGTTGGGCAACAAAGAATCACGTTGGGTTTTCACCGGCCATCGCCGCACGACCTGACGAATGTTTCCGGTGACGTTGGTGGCCGTGGCGTCCGGGGAAGTAACCGCATAGGGGGCGCGGTCTACGTTTTCTTTGACAACCACGTTCTTGAAGCGGATTCCCGGCCCAGAGGCCGATTTCGTCAAAACCAAATGGATCGGTTTGTCGAACGATACCGCCGTTCCTTCGAGAATGCAGCCCGTAAAATCAACAGCCACATTAGAATCCAATTCCATCGCCACATAAATTCCCGGATAAAGCAGCTTGCTCGCCATGCAATTGACGAACGAAACCGTTCCCCCGACCGACGATCCATCAAAATTTCCAACCGTCACAGAGGGGGTGTTTGCGAATACATACCCCCAGGGGTCGCCGCCGGTCGAGTCGTAAAGACTCTTACATCCCGAAAACACCACGTCCACGTCGGCATGACTGGACGACATTTCCGATAGCTGGACATAGAAGTCCCCGCCCAAGTTCCCATAGGCGATGCAGTCTTCGATGCGACAGTCGATCAGTACGGACTTGTGCTGATTAGGTGCGGTATATCCTGCCGTATTTTCGTCCGGTTCGAGATCGATTCCCGAATAGGGGGAGGTGCCAATTTGCCGAATGGTGGTGCAACGACGAATCCGCAGTCCATTGGCCGAAGTGACCGAAATTCCATTCCGTCGATTACCAGAACACGACAAATCTTCGATAACGATATTCGTGCAGGGAGTGCGCAATCCGTCAAGATCAAGTGCGGTCGGCCCGATCTCTATTCCATCGCCACCCGAATTGTTGAATCGAAGTCCGCTGCTTCCGTAGATCGTGATATTGTCCGATCCGCGCATGCCCATGCAGTGACGATGCTCTTCTGTTTGCGGCATGGCCGCGCCGTTTACCAGCCCGCTTCCATTGACGGTGACGTAGCTTTTCTTGTCACATCCAATCAGTGCATCCTGTACGCCGGTGAACTGTGCCGCGTCTGCTACGATAGTCCCATTGATCGTGTGCGCGATCGGGCTTCCCGCCGAACCGCTCTTGAGTGCAACAGAATACGCCGGATTGCCCGCTCCCGTAGTGCATCCGAATTCCCAATTGCCAGCGGCAACATCGATAAGGGCCGTGTCGCCAGCATTGCAAGCGTTTATGGCCGTCTGGACCGCACCATGCGTATCCGTCGGCGGGGCTGAATATGCTGCGGTTTGCGTCGCCATTACACTCCATCCGGGCTGAGATGTCTGCTCTTGCGCCCCAGCGCCCGGCAGATTGCCATTACGTTGGTCGAGGCTATCGAAGTGAACATAAGTCCGACCCACGAATACTGACTGTTCGCCATCGACAACTCGAAATACCCCGGAAAGTCGGCATGAGTCGCCGACGCCGCCAGTGCCCCTTCGTAGTCTGTCACAGCATAGGTATCGCAACCGCGATAATCGGTATCGAGGTCCAAATGCTTGTAGATGGAAAAATGCGTGTATGGACTGGTATGGAAGCCCACCGGCGTCGTGCCGGAACGCTTAGTGCTGACCGCCGTGGTCAGTGCCGCCGTCACCGTGCCGATGTGATTGCCCGGCCCGTCATCGTTCCATCCATAAAGCTGCGCCGTCAGTGCATTGGTGTCCGCTCCTGCCCCAAGGAACTGAATCCGCAGGCCGCTGATGATCGACGTTGGAAACACCTGAAAGGGTTGCGCCCAGTCGGTTGTGTCCATCCAGTGCTGCATAAGCTGAGTGGAGGTGGCGATCGTATTGGCCGCCGCCGCCGCCACCAGATCGGACAACCGTTGCCACTTGTTCCACGCTGATTGGTCGAACTTCAATTGGGTCGTCGATGATGCCATTCAAAAGCTCCTAAGCCGGAAGTACCAGCCTTTTTACGTTAAACATTCGCTGCGTTGTCCCGGAGTCCGCGAGCATGGCCCCGGCAATGAAATTGTGATGCCGGGTTCGATCCCGCGCCACCGCCGACTGGCAGATTTCCACGGCCTGCTGGTATCGGTCGCCCCGCTGTCCGTTCTTGGCTTCCTCGCAGGTCGCCAGAATCACAGACAAAAGCGGTTCGGCCATTTCCGACCCGCCACGCGGATACGGATTGGCCACGCTCATGCCCTGCGGCTTGGCCATGTACGGCAGAGCAACGGCGTAGTGCTGATCCGGTTCCGGCCACGTCACCAGTTCCTTCCCCTGTGACGCCGTACCGTCCGACGTGCGCCATCGAATACAACCAAACTGCGGATACCCGGTCTGATCCTGCACGGCCCGCAGCATGGTGATTTCTTTTTCGTTCATAAACCGAATGGCCGGAACGCCCGACTGATCCGAGTCCGTGAATCCGATAGTGGATGAATCCGGGGAATCGAAATCGCTGGGCAATCGAAACGTGCCGTCCGACGCGATGGAGAACGTCCTTGGCGTGGCATAGGTGTCAGATTCCGCGACCGTAACCACCGTGGAACTTGTGTAGCCCGTGATAGTGAATGTTCCTTCACTGGTCACAATCACGGATTTGCCGACCATCGTTTCGTAGAATGTGGCGGCGCTGGCCGTCATGGTCGTAGTGGACTGCGTAACCGTAACCGCAGCGGCCACGGCGATATCGCCCCATATATCCATATCGCCCGGATCGCGCATGCACGACCAGACGTAGGAGCCTACTCCGGGGGGATGCAGCCAGAATCTGCGCTCCCCCCGAAGTATCAGTCGATCAATTTCCGTCTGCTCGCCTGAGTCCAGATCGTCATAGGAAATCGCTCCGCCCGCATACAACTCGGCTGCGGCCAGGTCACGATATTCCGTGAGCGAAAGTCCCAGTTCGGCAACGGTCATTTACTCAAACTCCAACAAGTTCCCGCTTCTTGGCCAACTTCGCCGTCACTTCCTCTGGAAGATCGGGCGGCGCGGCGTAGGGTATCTTCAAATCCTTGGCCCGCATCCACAGGAGCGGGATGACCTGATCGGGGATTTGCCGGAAGTTGCACTTTTCGTACATCTTCTGGGCCTCATTGAAGAAGGCTTCAATCTCCTTGCTCCATACCCCGGCGAACTCGTGACCGAGTTCCATCGAAACCAGATACCGAAGCGGGATTTCCGTTGTCTGTCTCAACCGCACACCTCGTTTCCACGAGCCTTGCCAAGTTCGCTCCAGCAGCGGTAGCCGCCAAGATAGGCATGACTGGCGGTCGCTTCGCCGTTCACACGCAAGGCACCAAATCCAACCGGAATCGTTACCGAATCGGTTGAGACAGGTCCAAGCGTGGCGGTAGCGGTGAACTGTGCCTTGGTTACGAACGTCGAGAGCTTCGTGCCATTGATCCAGAACGAAATGAATTCGTCGGTTTTGCCAAACGGGTTGTAGTCCATCTCGAACGTGTACCAAGTGTTGATGACCGGAACGAGCGCACTGGCAAGCACGGTCTGTAGCGCGGTTCCGCTCTCCTGGTAGACGAGATTCATCGCGTTCCCGTCAGCTTGGAGGATGTTCAGGCCGATTCCGTGGAAGGTAGACACCAACGCTGCCGTGTTTGCGGCCAAAGCACCAGTTGCCACGTCCTGTCCGATGAGGCCGATGAACATACCGGCCTGATTGTCAGTCACTGTTCCGAGCGCGAAGCGAACACCAAGCCGCACGCGAGCGACATGATGGTATGGGAAGGCGTCATCTTCATCGGCAGTCGCCAGAATGTGCGAGCGACTAGCCTGAAGATAGCACTCGTTATTGTCCGTAGCCGACAAGGACAACTTCAGAATGCCGCCTTGTCCCGCCAATGGTTCGATCACGTTCAATGCCGTGTTCGAGGTAAGCGCCCGGTACTTGCCGGATGCACCGGCAAGCGCGCTATTGGCCGGAAAAACCGGGCCATTCATAAAGTCGTCAGCATCATAAAAGCCAATGCTGGGGTCGCGATCCATTGCCGCCGGATCGTAACCATCCCAGACTTCTGCGGTGAATTCCCGACCATGCCCCAGCGTATTGGAGCCGGTCAGTTGGGGTTGTACGCCATATGCCATTGTTTTTCTCCTAAAAGACCGTCATCCTTACGGAAGAGCGCCGGTCGTTGTGTTCTGTGTGAAGAGCGCCATCGTCTTGGCGTTCCAGCACCGCGCGTTCCAGGTCATGTACCGCGCCCGAGTGACCGTCAACGGCTGATTCGAGCCGCCGGTTTCCGTGACCTCGTAGGGGGCGAAGCCTTCGAGGCAGATCGGTCGGAATTGAGACCAGTCAATCACAAGGAACGGGTGATTGGCGGAGGCCAGTGTGGCGTCGATTTCGTCGAGCTTCGGAACGCCGGTGATCGGCGTACCGCGCACAACGGCCTTGCCGTCGTAGTAGGCCATGTCGCTGCCAATGTTTTCGTTTTGCAGCCGAGCCTGATCGGCGGCCAGAAGCTCGTCCGCCTGTGTGCAGTAGATGCCGAACTTCGTGTTGCCGTCGCCCAACAGATTCGCCTTCACCGGGGCCTTGTAGTTGATCTTGTTAAACCCGGTTCGCATCTTGGTAAACAAGTCGCCGTAAGTGACCGCCGTGTAATTCTGATACCACGGCGCACTTCGCGAATAGGTCGCACGCGACACGTTGCCCGGACCAGCGGAAAAGCCGGTTCGGTTAACCGCCACGCGAGCGCCCGTGCTGGTGGACGCATAGGAACCGGAGTTGTTGTTGGTTCCGCCGTCAAGCGGACTGTAAATCCAATAACCCCAGAGGCCAAACACCGATTGATCGTCACCGGCGGTCGGACCCTGCCAAATCTGGCTTTCCAATTGCTCGATCCACGCCACGTCCATCTCGAAGATTTTCTCTTTGACGATGTTGAGAATCCGGCTCGGACTCTTGTTCATGGCCAGTTCGCGCAAATCCCAGGACACATGTGCGCGAGTATGCCGCCAGGGCATATTGAACCTGACCTGGTGTAGGTTGGTCGCCGGTGCGATGGTGTCGAACAGGCCGACCTGCGTAGCGGTGTTCGAGTGATCCGTGGTCATGTTCCATTCGATCCCGTAACCGTCCGAGACTATGACCTTTTTTTCCTGAAACAGCATTCGAGCGCCGATGTATTCGGTCAGCCGTTCGGCGATGGACGCCTTGCGGTCCCGCTCGATATGCCGCTCTGTCGTTTTGATGATGCTGTCCAGTTGGTCAGCTTGTATTACTGCTGGCATATCAATTTCTCCAATCCAATCCCGTCAGGGATCGGAACCAATGTTCTGTAAAACAACCGTCAGGCGCTTTTGCGTTTCGCCCACGGGTTGAGGCCGAAGTCGGTCAGCAACCCGCTGATCGCCTCCTTGGCCGGGCCGTCGCCCTGCTGCGGTTTTCCCGTTTCGCGAGCGCTTCGCGTGGGCCGAATGCCCACTCCGCCGCGTTGCTTGCGAGCCGCCACAGCCACCTCGTTGCGCGCCGCCTTTTGCGCCATTTCGGGAAATTCCGCGTAACGAGCCTTCCGCATGAACTCCCTCGTGAGACGGGATGCCTCGTCCGAATCGGGCACTCCGTGCTGACGAACATATCGCTCTTGCAGGGCGACAACGTGCTCGTTGAGTCGTCCCACCGCTTCTCTTTGTTCGTCATTGCCCGCCGTGATCGCTTTCGAGGGTACACCAAGCATTTCCGCCCAGCTTTCGCCCCACGATGCAACCTCGTCATCGAACGCGGCAACGATCTTCGCCTGAGTAGTGCGGGCTTCGCGCTCGGCGGCTTGCTGCCGTTCGGTTTTGAGTTCTTCCTGCTCGGCCCTTGTTTCTCCGAGCTTTTTGTCGGTGTACGCCTTGTGCTGCTTGGCCCATGCGCCGAATTGATCCACGACCATCTTGAGCGCCGGATCGGCGTCCTCATCGAGTTTGATGTCGGGAAATTCCGGTTCGTCGGGGTCTTTTTCGTTTTCCGGCTCAGCGTTTTTCCCGGACTTCGCTTCGACCGCCTTGCGATATCGAAGCTCACGAATGGCGACTGCACCAAGAAGCGCTTCGCTGCTCGCATATCGGGCTGCATCATCCGGCCCAATACCCCACGATTCCGCCAATCGAAGAAGTTGATCGCCATGAACGGGCGGGTTGGCGCGACTCGGCGTTTTGGATGCCGGTTTTTCATCCTTCGCTTCGGGATTTTTTTCGCCCTGTTCGTCGTCTGTTTCGTCGGAAATGCCGGGTACTAAAATGCTTGCAATCTTGTCCAGCGTTCCGTCGATCGTTTCGTCGTCACCGGACCCTTCTGCGTCCGGTTCGTTTTGCGATGCGGAAACCTTCCCGCCCTTCGATTCCGGTTCTCGCTCGAGGGTTGCGGCCGTGGATTCGTCGCTGCTTCCCGAAGTAAAAAAATCAAGGCTCATAAGTATCTTCCTGACTGGTTTTTCGCCATTTGAAGGGGCAACGTAGCTCGCGGCAGTTGAATTGGCCGCCTGTTTCCCTGAACGGGCGATTGCCTAAACCCTTCACCGAGCGACGGGTTCGCCGGAGTCGCCGCCGTGCCCTGCCATACTTGCGGCGCAAGCATCGCCCGGCGGGACTGCAATTGCTGTGCGATGCCCTGCTGGATGTTGTCGAACGGATTGGTGTCGATACCCCGACCGGAAGGACGCGCGTTCCTTCCACGTCGCCATGCGTCTATAAATCCGCCGCCGATCCCGGAAAAATTCGGTCGTCCCCATTGCCACTGATTACCGGATTGGTCTTGCTGCGGCTGTTGCGGTTGCTGGCCCCACAGGCCCGGATAGTTCAACAAGTTGCCATAGAAACCCATGATTCCTCCTATCCTGCGACATGCGGAAAACCGCGCGATTCGCAAAGTTTCGCCCAATCGCTATGCGATGTAACCACTGGCGCGTAATCGCCGCATTCAGTCTTGCGGTGGGTCACATGAACTCCGTGGTTCGCGTAATGCTGTTCCATTTCGGCGACCTGATTCTCGCCAACAAGCAGGGCAAGATGGTTATGTTTACGCATATACTCACCCGCCCGTTTCCGCTCAGGCTTAGGTTCGTCGTGAACCAAGCCCAGTTTGCACAACCGACAACACGTTCCATACTGATCGCACATTCGCTGCTCGCGCAAAAGAAAAGGGGAACCGTCGTTGAAACGGCTCCCCTTAAAGAGCAGTGTTAAGGCACATGCGGCGGATTCGAAGCCCGCCTCGCCCTACGAGTCACCGCCTCAACGGCGGCTCCCCTAAGTTTTTCTTACCGCTAGATTCTCACTCGACTTTCACGCACGTCAAGCCGCAAGCTCCTTATCCACCATCGGCTTGGCCGCTTCCGCGAACTTTTCCAGGATCACGGACTCCATCGCCTGAGAGTCCTCTTTCACTTTATCCAGCACGCCCTTCACGAACTCCTGTCCCTCGCGCATTTTCATAAAGTAGTTGTGGGCCACCGTCTTAATGACCTCAAGGAACCCCGGCATTGCCGCCTCCACCAGCGATTCCAGCGGAATGGCCGAAATGACGGTCTCAATGTGCGCTTTGACATATTCCGCAGCGGCCTTTCGCGTCTCATCGTCACAGATCGCCCGGACCTGGGTCGGATTCATCGACTTTTCGCCGATCTCCGCGCACTTCTTCGCTACCGCGCTGCGCATGGCTTTTTCGGCTGCGGCGGGAATCTTACACCGCTCGAACATGACCTTCGCCCCGGCGGTGAGCGCCGATTCACTGATCGGACCCGCAATGAACCGGGCAAAGTAGAGCTGCGCCGTGCCTTGCTGACCGACCTCTGGCATCGAGCGCCAGAGTGCCATAGAAAGTTCTGGGCTGACTGTCACTGGTCCGTTAAACGAAATCGTGGTTTCTTGATTCATGCCGCGTTACTCATTAGACTCGCGGCCATGTCGCCGCCAAGCGAGTTATCTCCATTTCCTCTGTCTTGTCGAATATTAGTGCGAACCGTGCTTGGCGATTGCTTGATCGGCATGGCCGGACCACCGCTCTGTTCGGACTGCGGGGCGCTGCTGTAGATGGTCACTTCGTTGATTACCGGCTCATCCATCATATCCGCCATGACGCGATTGAGTTTTTGAATGTCGTATCCGCCGCCCTCTGCCGCGAGCATCTGATAGCTCGGCATGGCGAACGAGTTCCACCAGTTCATAATCGCCGAAAGTCTTTGCGAAGGACTCTTATACGCCATCGAGTACACGTCGATATCGACGTTGACCAGAACCTTGTCGATCTGATTGCGCATTTCCGGAGTGAGCTTACGCCAATACGTCTGACCGTCGGCCATCGTCTCCGGCATGTATTCCGTTCCGAACGGATCGGAGAGTTCGTTGTGAACGATCGCTTCGCAGGCCAGTCGCACCGCCTCATTCGTGCGCGACTGCATGAAGCTGACCATTCCACTGGCCGCTTCAGAGAGTAATTTCCCCTGTGTGGCGGTCGGAGCCGATACACCCAATCCGCCAAGCTCATTGATGTTTCCGCCCAGCCAGTTGTATAAATCCTTGAGCACCGGAACCATCGCCAGCGTGCGATTGTCCGGCCCCGGCACGTTCAGGATGTCCGCAATTCCGCCGCCGTCCTGATACACCGCCCATCCATCGCTGGATTCCATCAGCGCTTCGGCTTCCGCACGATTACCGCCCACGATCCGCATGACATTCTTAGCCGAGTCGGTCTGCTTGATGGTCTTGCTTAACGCCCGGTTGGTCGCTTCGATGAGATTGTGGACTATGGCCAGCGGCGAAAGGCCCACGACGTGATTGGGAACATCGAGAAAATCGAGGTAATGAAACGGCCCGTTGTCGTGACCTTCCCACGGCTCGTTGTACAGTTCGTAGTTGCTTCCGTCGCACGGCCAAACCTTGATGCGCCCATCCGTCCAATCCATGATGTACCAAAGCGAAACCATTTCCCGATAGGGTTGCGACTTATCATCGTTCTCGAAGAATAGCCGCGACGTGTTCACGCCGTCGTAGCAGGCCATGCCCCGGATTGTGTCGGCGTCAACGTGCGCGAACGTCGGATCGTCGAGAATTTCATCGACCGATTTGCGAATGATGCAACCAGTGAAGGCGCAGTCGTATACCGACGATGCCGACGTGTCGTAGACCCAATCCGACCAGTCCACGTTCGCCACCATCGTCCGCATGGCATCGACCGTATCGCCCTGATCGCCCTGCGGGATCTTCTTCCACTCCTGCGCCACCATCATCACGCCCGGCGAATAGCACAGCGCATCAAGAACCCATCGTTGCTGCTTGAATCCAAACCGTTCGTCGCGCATGACGCGGGACGCCTGAAAGCCCGTCGTCTCCATGTGCGGCTTCCACGGACCCACATCGGTGGAGATTTTCATTTTCGGTTGATTAGCGGCGAGAAATTGAATTAGCGTGCGCGCGTACAGCGCGTGACCGTTGAGCGGGATTCGATCGCAACCTGGGTCCGCGAGTCCGTGTGTGTCTCCTATGTACGCCTTGATGATTCGCTCGCGGGCGGCCCGATGGTTTCCGATTCGATCGTGGCACGAGCGAACCGCGTCGGAGAGTCGCATCTTGGAGTGAATGGAATAGGACACTTACTTTACCGCCATGCGTTGCTCATCGCCTTTTTCATCTTCCGCTGGTAATAGGCCACACTGCCAACCGGCGGCTGCTCTTCTATTTTGGCTGTACTATTCAAAGAAAGCAACTCCCGCGCACCCCAGACCATCAGGACTGTGCCAATCACCGTGTCGCCGTGATTGTCCCGCGCCTCAGAAGGATCGAGACTTCTGCGCCGTCTGGCGAACTCCGCTCCGCCGTCCTCCACGTTGACGTACTGCTCCATTTCCACATAAGTCGCGTAGCTCGGTTCTTGATAGTTTCCGTTCTCCAGCCAGCGCAAATGCTCATAAAACACGTTGACCTTGCTGCCCGCCAGGGTTCCGTCACCACGGCGATTGGTATTCATCTGGAATCCAGGGCGAGCCGTGCCGGCATTGGCCGAAGTCTCCCAATAGACGCCGCCGGACGGATACCCGCACTCGGTCATCAGGCTGTTGCCCATCGTTTCGCCGGGACCATTACGCTCCCAAATGGCAAACGCGGGCTGACCCTTGCCGCCGCAAAACGACCATCCCAACGCGCAAGCCACCTTGGCGAACAAATGCGGAGCAAGGCCATGCACAGCATACTGCGCCACCTTGACCAGCCTATCGCCCTCCAATCGTCCCAGGCAGGCAACCGAATTACTAGCGCCCCGGCCACCCATATCCCGACTGCCGCTGGCCACGTCGATGGCCATGACGTACTGGCCCGGCTTCCACTTGAAACCGTCCTCCCAACGCTCCCAGCATGAAAAAAAACCATCCACCGCCGCCATAATGCCGCTCACCCTTGGTCCGCTACTGCCCGGCTCCATTTTGATATGGCCGACGAAAAACGGCTCTTTTACCTGCTCGTGCTTGATCCTTTGCAGCAAGCCCTCATAGAAGCAGCCGCCGACGCCCTCGTAGCTCAGCAAAATCTCCTGAGCAAACAAAGAGTCGTTGTCGTAAGCCTTGCGCATTCCGTCGGCCCACGGAGACCACCAGTCGCCTTCCTGCAGCGTCACAGGACCGATCTGCTTTGGCTCTTTCAATCTATAAGCGCCAACAGTCTTCAGGGGATCGTCGTACCAATGGACCGTAAACGTACCGAACACTTCGTTCGGTTCACTATGCCGTAACGAACAGAACTTATTGTTTCTGCCGTTGGGCGTGGAAATGACCCGTCTAGATCGACAGGTCGCCGTGGTAGCCGACCAGATTCGATCGCCCATTCCAATCTGTCCGCGATCGACGTGCGCGAACTCGTCCGGCAGCATCCACTGATACCGGCCCGATCGACCGAAGTTCTCATGCGTCGGGCTGCCCAGCATGGTCCCGAAACCAGGTATACTGATCCGCTTGTCCGCGCGATGGCGAATCGAGGGGGTCGGATATCCCTTGCTCGGACTCCAGTATTCCGCCGGCATGAACCACTTGGGCAACTTCTCGATGAAATAATCCAACTTCCAAAAAAGCGTCTTGCTGGCCCCACGCTTGTCTACATCGTAGTCCACGCGACTTCCAACCAGCCCGGTCGCCCCAGGCGTGAACCTGACGATATGCAGGCCCTCCGCTTCATTCAACCACGTCCAGCCAACCTCTCGCGGCTTGTCCGACAAAAGATCGAATCGCTTCTGGCCCGTTACGTCCGCCTCCACCTCCAGGCGCTTGCGCACCGACAGCTCCAGGTACTCCTCCTGCCGCTTCCAGGTGATAAAGGGCAGATCGGCGGGAACAGGACTCTCTTGCTTGATCCACAAAAATGCATTGATGAAAAACAGCGGATCGCGAGCGCAGCACTGAAAGATCAGCTTCCTCTCAGCCTCACTCCCAGCACCGCATTCGTCGATCCATTTGCGAAACGCCTCGTTCGCCGAGCGGTCCCATATTCCTTCGTCGGGCATCCCGTCATCATTGAGCGTTCCGACCCAGGCCATCCGAGGAACCAGCGATGCGTATGGAAATGTGCCATGAAGATCAACCGTGCTGCGCTTGAGGAAGTCGTGAAATGTGCCTGTCATCTAAGTTCCCGCAATCACCGTACCGCGACCGTCGCAGGTGGCGCATCGGAGCACCATACTCTCGATGCTTTCACATCCGCTCAAAATAGGGAGCCTGTCCAATTCGTCTTGCGTCAATTCCCGTTTCCCAACTCCTTCGCATGCCGGGCAAATTTCCGGCCAGGGACCATCATCTGGAATCTGCAAGACGCCGTTTTTGTCGAAATGCCCGTGCTGCGCACGTTCGAGCATATCCTCGAAACCGTTATCTTCCGGCACGTCGCTCATCGGAAATTCCCCAGCTCGTTTCTCTGTCAGGAACAAACTCCAGCGTCCCGTCGTCGCGCTTTTTCAACGCCCCATGAATTCGTTTCACAATCCGCGAGGGGTCGATACAAACAATCGGCTCATCAATAGGTCCATCGCCGAAACTTGGAACGCTTGCAATCGGAAATCCGAACAATTCGTCACTCACGGATCGGTCTTTACCAATTCGTATCCGCGCATAAACGCCGCCCGCCAATAGCGAAGCATTGGATCGTGTGGCCCCGGCATTTTGTCGCCCAATTCTCTTGCCGCGTCACAAAGCAATACGCCCCACGCATCGGCAGCGGACGGATGGTCAGCCAGTAATTGAATGAATTCAAAACACTTCGATTTGATGGGATCGTAGTCACTCATGGGCAGGCTCCGACATCCTTCTTCCCCACAATATCCTCAGCGTTCGGATACTCCGCAACCAACTTCTTCGCGTCCCGCCTCACCCTACTAAACCCACCCTCCGCCATCCCCTTCAAAACCAATGACCAAAACTCATCCTGCAACCGCCTACTTCGCATCAACGCCGCTCGCAAACCATCCAAACCACCCATCGACTCGTAAAGCTCGTCCGCACGCGGAGCAATAACCCGCTTGAACTTCGCCAACTCACCAAGCGGAGGAAACCGATCAACCCCATATCGCAACCGAACCTCAGTCTCTATCGGAATCAAATCCTCCGGCTGACCAGACTCACGCCACAACCGAACACGCGAAACCGTAAACTCCGACCACAAATCCTTCGAGTGACGACAAAGACGAACCCTAAACGCCTTGAACGTCTCACCCGCAACCTCAATCTCAGGCCACGATGCAGGCTTAAAACCACGAGCAGATCGCTTCAACGCAAGCATAACAACCCATATTCTAAACACTTAACCATTTGACGAGTAGGGGCTAGCGCAGTATTCGCGCACGCGCATGAGACCGTTTTGGGTCCAAATTCCATGCGAATTAGGGCCCCATACTCGACGAACGCAACATAATATCCCCTTAGCGGACCTTGTTACATGATGTAAGTCTATGCGTTACAAGCACTTAGATATAAGTGCAATTAGTTATCGTCGTTATCGCATGTACTTACGTCTCAACAGGACCGAAACTGGGTCGGAATAGCACGGTAACGACCAGGGTCTACGCGCGAGGATAGTCTAGTCGTCGGTTAGAGGGAAACTAGCATACGTCCCGTCTAAGGGTATTCCCCTATATCGTTGCGTTTGGTTGTCATTGCCTAGGTGTTTACCCTTAGTGTCGTGCGATACTCGTTTTCGGCTTGTTACGGGCTTGTTTGATTGTTATTCGGAGTAAGGTGTAGAACTTCTATCGACTTGCTTTGGGAAGAAAGTACAGACCTTGTCAAGCGGTGTCAATAGCGCTCTGAAAACGCGGTTTTCGTGGAATTGTTAAGACTTGCGCCTATATCTCCAAGTCTTCCCATTGTGAATCTGTCGAATACCTTGCCGGTCGAATCGTAGAGCGTACCTGTCGGATAATAAACGAATGGATCGACCCAGTACTCGCGGACGTGGTTTGCCGTCGATCCTTCAGGCTTGATACTCTTTGTCGGCTTGTTCATGCCTTGATTCTACCTTGTTTTCTCCCTTCCGAAAATATTCCGTAAAAATAATCTAGATTTCGCTTGACGCACAGCCGATATGAGTTATGCTTTGGGTATCGGCGGCGTGTCGATCGGACCTGCGACCGAATCGCAGGGGGATAACGTAAAGGAAAACCAAAATGAAAACACTTGAAGCCAGTAAAGAAAAGACGGCCGAATTCTCTTGGGCAGTCAGAATCATCGGCAAACATATCCGATTCTTTCGGTCGATGGAGTCCGCGCAGGAATACGCCGAATCATTTTTTGGTTACTACGCCAGTCGCGTCTATCGTCCCGATGGTACGCTGCTATGCGAATTCGAAGTGTGATTCGTCCTTTACGGCCTGCCGCCTCTGCCCATCACTGGGTACGCGGCGGGCTGTCCCAAAACGTGTATCGGCAACGTGCCGATCGGTCAAAACTTTTGAGAGGGAATACGATGAAAACAAGAACATCACAAAAGCGAGCCTTGGCCATGTATCTTGAAGCCGGAAAAATGATCGGTGGCGGCATCAGGGAGGGATCGCAGCACGTTGGCCGATTAAATGACTTTCTCCAAAAAAAACACCCCGATAAGGCAATCATCGTAGGTCCGTATAGGTTTAATTCGTGGACTGTGTATGTGCTCGGAAACGATAGATGCGAGCGTACAATCTACACTGACTTGACTGAGATGTTTGACCGTCCGTCAGAGTTATCGGCAAAAATTAGTGGTTCAAAAATAGCAAAAAATGATCCACAAGTCGAGTTATCGTCAATTAGATAACGCCTAGTCGATCCCGCCTCAAAGCGCTTGGTACGCCGAGCGCTCTAGGCTGGACCGATAGAGAGTTCAGCTGGTCAAAACAGAGGGTACGAAAATGGAAATGGCGAGAACATTACAGGCTATTCAAAAACTTCCGTCGAATTGTTTATTCAAGAATCCGGCTGGAACATGGTCTTTTGCTGGATCGGTCGATTGCCAGCTTGGATACCGTTACAAGGATGGTCGCTTGATTGAGTCTGACGACGATGTAGAGGCTATCCGCAAAGCGCATCGTTTTGGATTGGGTTTCTCTGAATTTTGCCACCGAGTTTTCCCGACAAAAGAGGCTGCAATCGCTGAAGCGCAAAGATTAGGTCTGGACGTTAATTAGTCGATCCGCCCGCGCTCCCTCCCGCAAGGGAGGGTCAGCGGCTGGACCGCGTGGTCTGGAATGGTCAAAGTTCAAACGGAGGAAGAACATGCAAACCGTAGCAAACAAGCCGAAAACCCGCAAACTGTTTAAGAACTATCAAGAGGCGCAGGATGGATGGTTGCAGGCGACCAATCGCGCCAACCTCGCGGAAATCGCTCTCCATCTGACTTTGAACGATGGTCCAAAGTTCAGAAAATCCAAGGGCGCTTATGCCCTCACAGTCGTTGGGCCGGATCGCGCCAGTGGACCAATTGCAATCGTGACGTTTCGTCACTCCGGCCAAAACGACCAGCACACTGCGGTTTACTTTGAGGATTACGCAAGGCATTTAACTTACTCGTTTTCTCCGAGCGCGGAGACGATGGACCAAATCGCCCTAGTCGATGCTGCCCGGACATGGATTCACCAACAATCAGAATAACCCGGCGAAGTAGCGGGAAACCGCAGAAAGAAAGGGAGAAAATGACGCCAATCAAAGTAAATGGAATCATGCTGAGTAAGGCGCAAGCGGTCGCATTGCTTCGCGGACATGGAACCGGCGATTGGGGCGGATTCCCCTGGGCAACTTATTCCCGCCTTGAGACGCTGGGCTTGATTGATTGCACGAACAAAAACATGGTCGTCACTGCAAAAGGCGCGGCATGGTGCAACGATCATCACATGGCCTACGATTGGGCTCGCAAGCCAGTGCAACACGAATCCCAAGGAGCTTACTTCTATGACAAGTGCTAAGCCGCGAATAGGAGTCGGAGACGTAGTCAGGATTGACTACCCGGATGTACGTTACGGCGCTGCTTTTATCGAAATATACGACGGCACGGAATGGAAAATTCTTTGTAAGTGCGGAAAAAACGTAGCCAGGGAAAAGGCAAAGTCGATTGTCGATACAATCCGCAACTTCGTGGTTATGTCGCACCAAAACGATCCAAGCTCGTGGGATGTGGAGCCGGATCGTATCGGCGAGCTTGTCAACGCCGTCACAAACATGGCGTTCCATATCGCTCCATCCCATCCGGCAATCGAACGGGTGTATCGGGCGATGCGCGACCTGAAGGAAAACTAAGCAACCTAACCGCCCCCTGGCGACCGTGCCTTGGCGACAGGGCACGCTGCCCGTGGGCTGTTGCCCCGGAGAAAGAGGAAAAGATGGAAACAAAATGGACATTACACGCTGGACGCGCGATCGAAACCGAATTCGGCACATTCACGATCAACAGGTGCGACGATTGGCGGCCCGGCGAAATTACGAAGCTAGATGAATTCGCCCGCCTTATCGCCGCCTCGCCTGCGCTGTATGAGGCGTGCAAAACGCTCCTGGCGAATCAGCGAGACCCGAAACATTGCTCGTGCAATCGAGGCACGATCGGCATAGCGAACTATAAATGCCCAAACTGCACAGCCCGCGCCGCCCTGGCCCAAGCGGACGGAAAATAAAAGATTTTGCTTGACGGCGTATCCGATATATCGTATGATTCACGCAGGTCAGACACAAAGGAACAACCGATATGAAAACAAAGGCGCAGATTCAGAAGGTGAAGGCAAACGCTTTCCGCATGGTGGTCACGATCCCGCTGCCAATGGAGGCGGCAATCGAGCGCGTGTGGCGTGCGGACCTGGGTGTCAAGAGCCGTAACGAGTGGATTGTTAGGGCGATGGCAAGGGAAATCGAAAGGGAACGAAAATGAACATCGAAAACTTGAAAGAGCTTTTCACGATTAGTCAACGACCTTCCGCCGTTGACGGACTGCAACGACTGGCCGATGACCTGGGTATCGAGTTGATCGACGACGAATTCCCCGATGAACAGGAAATTTCGGAACGTCTTTTTTTGGATGCGAGCGGTTACGACAACCAAGCGAACGATCTATGAGTAAAACAATTAAAAGAATCGTGATTTGCGTGATAACCGGCCCAATCGTCCTGATTATAGGGGTTCTGTACGTCTTCGTGTGGGTCGCAAAAAACGCCGCATGGGCGTGGGGTGGGGACGACAACGAATGGGACGGAAAATAATAGTCAATTAAGCGGCCCAGCCGCAAGGAGCGAACATGGAGACGAGTCGTATTTGCGAATGGTGTAATGGGGATCAGAGGACGTTGCCGATGGGGATGTGCAAGATGCACCAGGCCGCCCCCGCCATGTTCGAGGCGTTGAAGAAATTGATTGTTGCTATTGATCGTTTCCGCGAACGCATGGCACCGATACAGGAATGCGAACCTGGCAGCCTTGGCGCGAGCGAACACCATGAGCTTTCAGTGGCGGAATCGCAGGCTCGCGCCGCGCTCGCAGAGGCAGGTGAGCCGTGAGCGAAGAACCCTGCGAAAAATGCGGCCCGGATTACGAGTGCGATTGCGATCCAGACGATTGCCTTGGCGCTTGCGATAACTGCGGTGACGTGACCGAAGAAGATCATTTATGGGAAATCACTGAACAAAGCGGACGCTACTGTGAAGATTGTATAGATGGCCTGCATTGGACGGCCCGCGAGCCGTAAGGAAAGAACATGAAACTTACCAGCGTGAAAGTGCTCGACGCCGAGCTATCCAAGGGTCATCGTTTTTGGTGGGTGGGGGGGCTGTATTACGCGGATCGGTCCATCGAAGTCACCCAAGCTACGCCGATGAGCCTTACCCGCGATGACGCAATGGCTCACGCCCGCGACTTTGCGAACCGGATCGGTGCGGGATTTATCGAACCAGAGAAAGGGACACCATGATCGAACTGGAATCGAAAACGGTACAGGTGAGCACGTTCAAAGGCGAAACAAGGTGGTATTTTCATTCTGTCGAAAACGGGCGAGTTTTTGAACAGGACTACGAGACTACGGCAAAGGCGCGCGACCAATGGCTCGCCGAAAACGCGAAAAAGTACGCCGTTTTGTTTATGACTCGCATCGACTTCCCGGCGGTGTCGCAGGCCGACCCCTGCCTTTGATTGGAGAAAGAAATGCGATCTTACCCCGTGTATCCGCGCTACGATGTAGGCGTCCGATGGGAAGAACCCGTACCACCAGACAAAAAGAATGAACCCTTCTATTCGCTAGAGAGAAACAAGGACGCCAGCGATGGTTGTTTTTGGAATGCTACGTCATTCTCGAAAATGTATCGTGCCGACCCGACCGAAGAAGGCGTTCGCAAAGAAGCGTTGGAATGGTGGGCTGCGTACCGCGCAACGAAAAGTATCAAGGTTGAGACGTGCGAAATAACCATCACGCGAAAGCCGGATGAAGAATGGTGCTTGACGTGGTTTCAACACTTCACTTTCGACATCGGCCAAACGGACGATGAGTGCCTCACGTCGTTTGCGTGTTTCCTGCAACGCATGGGCATTGAGTTGCGTTACTCGTCAGGAGATTACAGATATCAAGGTGACGGATATTGTACGATGGGTGCTGAGGATCGTTGGCGATGGTGCGGGTCGGGCGATGGCAGTGCGGATTCGAGGACCGATCCGCCATGCCGCTGCGAACATTGCAAAAAGCAAGGCGTTATACGAATTGGACATTGAGTCGAGTTTTATTCGGAGGCAAGCGCGAGCTTGAGATAACATGGAAGATGAAGGACAAAAGGACATCACAATATCAATGGCTTTGTATCGTAGGCTGATTACCGACCAAAAGTTTTTACGCCATTTGGAGGCACTTGGCGTGGACAACTGGGAAGGCTACCAGGGGATGGGCGAAGACGAGGATGAGGAGATTTCCGATGCCAAGTGAATCATGCGACAAAGACTGTTTGGACGAATGCGAAAGCCTGAAAGACCAGTTAGCTGGGGCCGAGGGGCGAATCAGAGACCTCGAAAAGTGCTTGGATGACGCACTCGGCACGATCCAAGACGTTGCGAAAGACATCGGGGGGGTTTTATGAACAAGCACGAAAAGAGGAAAAAGTATTGCGGTTCATGCCGCGACAACTTTTACAACGGCAACAACGACATCGGCGTCAAAGAGTGCTGGTGCTTGGAAAACTCAAAGGTCGTGTTTCGGAAGCTGGTGCATCGGGACGCACGGCCGCCGTGGAACCAAAAAGCGGTAAGAGTGCTTGATTGTTATCACCGTGAAAATTACATCACATTGAAGCCGGAGATCACACAATGAACGAAATCACGCACGTTGAACCGCAGGCGCTGGCCGTAGCCGAGCCGAGCATCACCAGCATCATCGCGTCAGCGGTGGCGTCTGGCCGGCCTGCGAGCGAGCTTACGGAACTATTAAACTTTGCCCGCGAACTCGATAAGGACAAGGCGCGCAAGGCTTTCAATGCTGCATTCGCCGCGTTCAAGGCCGCAGCCCCGGCGATTCAACGCAAACACGATTCGCAATTTAAGACCGTTGACCGCAACGGTGTCCAGCGAATCCGCAAGTTTGCGGACCTGGAGGACATTGCCCGCGCCGTTGACCCCGTGCTCGCCGCGAACGGGTTGTCCTATTCGTGGGGCGAAACCAGGGTCGAAGCCGGACTGATGAGCGTGCCTTGCATCGTCGCTCATAGCGACGGTCATTCCATTACCGGGTCGTTTCCCGTGCCGGTGGACTCCAAGGCCGGTTGTTCGGAAGCTCAGAAATACGGCATAGCACACACCTACGCACGCCGATATTCGCTGGTCTCCGTGCTGGGCCTGACGAGTGTGGATGAGGATACCGATGGTGCGGGCGAATCCAACGGCGACAAAATCACCGTCGAACAGGCCGCCAAGATCGAGTCGCTTATGCACGAGGTCAATGCGGACGAAACACGTTTTCTCGCTTACATGGGCGTCAAAACGGTCGAGGAAATCACCGACTACGCCAAAGCGGTTGCGGCGCTAGAGCGAAAGCGGGTGAAGCCGTGATCGTTCACGACGTTTTGCAGGGGAGCGATGCTTGGCTGCAACTGCGCCTGGGGCGTCCGACTGGAAGCGGACTGTCTCGCATCGTCACCGAAAAAACTCGCAAGCTGTCCGCACAATCCGGCAAGTACGTGGCGCAGCTCGCTGCGGAATGGGCGTTGGGGACACCGCTTGATGACGCCGGATCGGCCTTTATGACTCGCGGGACGCAGTTAGAAAACGAGGCCCGCAACTGGTACGCCTTCACCCGCGACGTGGAAGTCCAGCAAGTTGGATTTATCACTAACGACGCGGAAACCGTCGGCTGTTCGCCGGATGGAATTATCGCCCCGGACGGCATGATCGAAATCAAATGCTACGAAGCCCGTCACCACGTCGAGGAACTTTTGAATACCGACCTCGACGCACACAGGGCACAAATACAAGGCAGCCTTTGGATTGCCGAACGCCAATGGTGTGATCGAATTTTCTTCAATCCAACGTTGCCGTCGTTGGTTGTTCGCCTCGAACGCGATGACGAATACATCGAGGCATTAGCGTCGGCGATGGATGATTTTCTTGAGCGATTGGAGGAATCCAAGCGGCGATTGATTGAACTCGGATTCAACCCTACTTCCCCCTGCCAGTGTATGACCGAGAACGGCGTGTGCGGATCGAGGGAGGGAGTTGCCGACGTAGACGGAATTTGGTTGTGCGAGCGATGCGCCGCGGCAATGGCGCAGGTGTTTGGAGGTTGAAAAATGAGACGTAAAAATATCAAATCAGTGTTGCGAAACAAGATCAATGATTGGGCCGAAAGCATTGACGATCAAGCGGTCAAAAGTGCGGCGTTGCGAGATTCGATGGTCTGTGGTGGCGCAATCGCGTCGATGCTGATGGGCGAGCACATTAACGACTTCGACGTTTACTTTCAAACGCGAGATACGGCGCTGGCCGTCGCCCGGTACTACGTCGAAAAGTTCAAGCAGAATCCGCCGCCACGGTTCTTGAACTCGGACAAGCTCTGCCGGATCGACGTTGTTCCGCTTGAAGATCGGATCAAGATCGTCGTGAAGTCGCAGGGAATTGCAGGCGAAACCGGCAACGATAACTACCAGTATTTTGAGCAGGTCGATAATGACGCAGCTTCATCGTTCGTCGAGCAAGTCGCAAATGACGCTACGGCGACAACCGAAGCCGACAAGGGCAAGCCGAAATATCGCCCAACATTCCTTTCATCGAACGCGATTACGCTTTCGCATCAAGTGCAGTTGGTGATTCGATTCTTCGGGAACCCGGAAGAAATCCACAAGAACTACGACTTCGTGCATTGCATGTGCGCGTGGGAGGCGAGTACCGGCAACCTCATTATTCCGCAAGATGCCGTTGAATCTATGCTCGCTAAACATCTTGTTTATCGCGGCTCACTCTACCCGCTTTGTTCGTTTATTCGCATTCGGAAATTCATCGGACGCGGGTGGACGATTGACGCCGGGCAGTACGTCAAAATGGCGTGGGGGTTGAATAAGCTCGACCTGTCAAACATCAGCGTCCTTGAGGATCAGATGGTCGGCGTCGATTCGGCGTACTTCTATCAAGTGCTGGAAATACTTCGCAAAAACAACGCAGAAAAGGTGAATGGAACGTACCTCATGGAAGTAATCGACAAGGTGTTTGGTTGACTTTCCCGGCGGCTCGGCGGTCGTAATGGCCGGACTGTCCCCGTGGCTCCCAAGGTGTGTCAAGGATGGAGCTGGCCGCCGGAACTTTTTGGCTGGGCAGTGCGGCGAGATGACGCACCATTCGCCGAAGCTGGGCGAAT